>Ga0105235_100037_pt1 | contig 63663 bp, 55 predicted proteins | sample Virmet3819_2500_FD_90059 | JGI IMG/M metagenome (GOLD analysis project Ga0105235, IMG submission 90059) | Marine viral communities from the Southern Atlantic ocean transect to study dissolved organic matter and carbon cycling - metaG 3819_2500 | ecosystem: Environmental > Aquatic > Marine >... | reverse complement strand
GTAGGCCGTTGTCGACAAAGACACAGGTCAGCTGTTCACCGATCGCTTTGTGGAGCAGCGCCGCGACCACCGAGCTGTCGACACCGCCAGAGAGGCCAAGCAGCACTTTTTGCTTGCCCACTTGCTCACGCACGCGCTCAATGCCGTCCTGAATAATATTTGCCGGCGTCCACAAGGCCTCGCATCCACACAACTGGAGTACAAAGTGCTCAAAAATACGCTGACCTTGCAGGGTATGGGTCACTTCGGGGTGGAACTGCACGCCGTAAAACCGCTTTTCTTCGCACTGCATGGCGGCAATGGGGCACGATGGTGTCGACGCCAACACTTCAAACCCGTCGGGAAGCGCTACCACTTTGTCACCGTGGCTCATCCATACATCCAACAGCGCTTTACCCGACTCGTTGTCCATGTGGTCGGCAATATCAGCCGTTAACTGACCGCGCGTTTCCACTCGAATTTGTGCGTAGCCAAATTCATGAACCGGCGATGCTTCTACCTTGCCGCCCAACTGCTCGGCCATGGTTTGCATGCCGTAGCAGATCCCCAGTACTGGGATTCCCAGCCCAAATATTTTCTGCGGCGCACGCGGCGAGCCTGCCGCGGTCACCGACTCGGGGCCACCGGCCAGGATCACACCCGATGGACGAAATTCATCGATCTCTGCGTCTTCAATATCGAAGGCGCGAATCTCACAGTACACGCCGATTTCGCGGATACGGCGCGCAATTAACTGCGTGTACTGAGAACCGAAATCAAGGATCAGAATTCGGTGGGCATGAATATCGGGGCTGGACACGGCGTTCTCTCTATTCAGACTGAGGGGTAGTGTAAAAGGTGGGACGGGGACGCCGCAGGCGGCGCCCCATTACGACACTCAGGTCGGGTAGTTTGGTGCTTCTTTGGTGATACTAACATCGTGGACGTGGCTCTCATTCATGCCTGCAGCCGTCACACGTACAAACTGTGGTTTGCTGCGCATGGTCTCAATATCCACACTGCCGGTATAACCCATGGCGCTGCGCAAGCCGCCCATCAATTGATGCACGATAGCCGCCAGCGGCCCTTTATAGGGAACGCGACCTTCAATACCTTCGGGAACCAGCTTTTCCGCGCCGTCTTCAGCGCTCTGGAAGTAACGGTCACTGGAGCCTTGGGTTTTGGTCATGGCGCCCAGCGAGCCCATACCACGGTAAGACTTATACGTGCGGCCCTGGTAAAGCTCCACTTCGCCCGGCGCTTCTTCTGTGCCGGCAAACATTGAGCCCATCATCACCGCATTGGCGCCTGCCGCGACGGCTTTTGACAGGTCGCCACTAAAGCGGATACCGCCATCGGCAATCAGCGGCAGTCCGCTGTCTTTAAGTGCCGCCGCCACATTGGCAATAGCGCTGATTTGCGGAACACCAATGCCGGTGACAATTCGCGTGGTACAAATTGAGCCAGGGCCAATGCCGACTTTCACGGCATCGGCACCGGCTTCCAGCAGGGCTAAAGCCGCTTCGCCAGTGGCGATATTGCCGCCAATCACATCCACTTGAGGGTAGTGTTGTTTAATCCACTTAACCCGGTTAAGTACGTTCTTCGAGTGCCCGTGAGCGGTATCTACCACGAGTACATCCACGCCCGCAGCAACCAACGCCGCCACGCGGTCGTCAGTATCGGCACTGGTTCCTACAGAGGCGCCCACCCGCAACTGGCCAGAGCTGTCTTTACAGGCCAGGGGGTAGGTTTGCGCATTGTTCATATCTTTAACGGTGATCATCCCGGTCAACTTGCCGGCATCGTTCACCACCAGAACTTTTTCAATGCGATGCTTGTGCAGTAACTCTCGGGCCACCGACATATCGTCGTTTTCATTAACCGTTACCAACTTGGCCTTGGGGGTCATGATGGTTGATACCGGCACATCCATTTGCTCTTGGAACAACACGTCACGGCTGGTGACGATACCTACCAAGTCGCCCTTATCGAGCACCGGTACGCCGGAAATTTTGTGACGGCGACGCAGCTCAAACAGTTCACTGATGGGAGCCGCCGCATCGATAGTAATCGGGTCTTTAACCACCCCACTTTCATGTTTTTTCACCGCTCGAACTTCGTAAGCCTGCTGTTCGATGGTCATGCTCTTGTGGATGATGCCGATACCACCTTCTTGCGCCAGCGCAATGGCCAAGCCACTTTCGGTGACCGTATCCATAGCAGCAGAAAGCAGAGGAATATTGAGGGTAATATTGCGAGTGAGTCGAGTGCGTAGACTGACGTCTTTGGCGGTTACTTCGGAGTAGCCGGGAAGAAGCAAAACATCGTCGAAGGTCAGTGCTTCTTGTGCGATACGTAACATAGAATGATTCCAATGCCGGTGGCTAGAATCTTGGCAATTTTAAGTGATGACAGCCCCCGAGTAAACCAATTTGACCCCGCAATAGCGCTATATCTTGATATGATTGCGCAATGACTACACAAGAACCCCCACAACAGCTCAGCGTCAGCCAACTCAACCGCCTCGCCAAGCAACTTTTAGAAGATTGCTTCGCCCAGGTGAGTGTTACCGGCGAGCTCTCCACCCTGTCGCGCCCCAGCTCTGGCCACTGGTATTTCACGCTAAAGGACGAGCGCGCACAGATCCGCTGCGCCTTCTTTCGCAACCGCAATATGCGGGTGAATTTTCAACCGCAACCGGGCCAGCAGGTGGTCGTTCGCGGTAAAGTCAGCCTCTATGAAGGGCGCGGTGACTACCAGCTTATTGTCGAGCACATGCAGCCCGCCGGTGCCGGTGCGCTGGCAGCGGCCTTCGAAGCACTCAAGGCGGAACTGCAGGCAGCCGGCTGGTTCGACCCGGCGCTGAAAAAGCCCCTGCCACCGGCTATCAAGCACATTGCCATTATCACCTCACCCACAGGCGCCGCCCTGCAGGATATTGTCGCAGTGCTCAAGCGGCGCTGGCCGGCAATGAAGGTCACCCTGCTGCCTGTGCTGGTGCAGGGCGAGCAGGCGGCCGGTCAGATACAACGTGCCATCGCGCAGGCGAATCAACTCGCCCGTTCAGCGTCGCATAACGTTGATTTGATCCTGCTGACACGCGGCGGCGGTTCACTGGAAGACCTCTGGCCCTTTAACGAACGGGTGGTGGCCGAGGCCATCTACCAATCGGAACTGCCCGTGGTGAGCGCCGTGGGGCACGAAGTGGACTTCAGCATTGCCGACTTTGTCGCGGATTTGCGCGCTGCAACACCCTCGGCTGCGGCGGAATTGCTCAGCCCTGATCAAAGCGAGATCAACTCGAAGGTACAGCTGCTACGCGGCCGTCTGGTTCGGGCGCAGCGGCGACGCCTTCAGCATCAGCGTGAACAATTACAGCAATTGAACCGACGCATTCGCGACCCACGGAGCCGACTCAGAGAGCAAGCGCAACGACTGGATGAACTTGAAATGCGACTGCGACGCCAGTGGCAAAGTAGCCAGCGCCAGCGTCTGGCGCGTCTCGCGGGCCTGCAGCAACAAATGCTGCTGCTCAGCCCCGATCGGCAACATGCGACACGACTCAGTGCCCTTACACAACTTCAAGCAAGGCTGCAGCGCAGCGTGCAAGAGCAAATGCGACGCCGCGCACACCAATTACAGGCACTGCAGTCCCAGTTGCGACAACTGGGCCCCGAGCAGACGCTTAGCCGTGGCTATGCGATTGTTCTCGACCAACAAGGCCGGGCAGTACGACGCGCCGCCGATCTTCAGCAAGGGCAGCGCTTGCGCGGGCGTTTCGCCGAGGGGCAAGTTGCCCTCACCGTGGATGATAGCGAGTGAGGCGACGGGGTTTACTCGCCGCTCCCGCATAACAAACGGATATCTTCACAGGACTCCCTTTCACCGCTGCGCAAGGGGAAGTCGCGGGCGGAAGCAAAGTGAAAACTCATTCGTTCAGCCCAGCGCGCGTCATCTAACAGGCGCGCCTCCGCCTGGGCATAGCCCGGCTCTCCCCGCTTTTTCAGCCATCGATCAAACCACGCAACAGTGTATTCCGTAATCATCGGGCGCGCCCAACCGCCCTCACAGCGATTATTATCCGTATTTGGGCACCAAGAACTTGCGGGCAAGGTCGGCCCCAATGAGTAATCCAAATGCGTCGTACCGGCAATAGTGACACTCACCACAGGAACAGACGCCGCCTGCCATTGTTTGAAGGCATTTTTATGCCCATCCCGATCCGGGTCGGTGACCAATGGTATCGGCGTAAAGCCGTATTCCGACTTAAAACTCAGCGCAGGCTTGTGGGCAACCACTGCCGGGAAGTCACTACCACCAAAGGCGTCGGTAATGGCATTGGTACTGCCAGGCGGCAGTTGCACACTGGTGATGGTGGCGTTATTGCCAGTGTCGGTATAGCCCAGGGCATCCCAGGCCACCACCGCGTCTACCGGGTTTTCCGAACTCAGCAGGCCCGGCCAGTTTTCAGCACCCGGCGCGCCGTAGGCCTGCACCCAGGTCACACCAGCGGCGCCATAGGAGTGTCCGGCTATCCCAATGCGCTCACGGTCGACAAAGGCGTGAAAGGGGTTAAACGCGCGAGTCTCGGTTGGGTAACTACCCACGCAACGCGCGTCATGGGGGTAGTGCAGCGCTGGGCGCGATAAAATAAAGTCGATATCGTTGACCAAGCCCTGGTAAAACACATGGCCATTAATGTTGCCGCCCTGCTCCGCCGAATTTGGTGTTGCCATGTCCGACGCGCCCTGCCCGCGAGGATCGCTGGTCAGCACAACATACCCCGCTCGCACCAGGGCCTGCGCCGCCCACCAGTAAAGCTGCTCGCCTGCCTGCACGGAGCCATTTTTAATCACGACAACAGGCGCCCGCTCTCCAGCCTGCAGCGCGCGTGGCCGCCACACCCGCCCGCTGATGCGTGCGCACCCTTCATCATAATAGACGACGGGCTCGACAACGGCTTCTTGCTCGTAGAAGGTCCGACCATCCGGGCCATCGACACCGGGGTAGCGGAACGGGTCACCAACGCAGGGCCCCGTTCCTGCAGAACAAAGCGGCGTAAGCGGCGTGGTGCCCTGAGTGGGTGGCAAGCTCCAGCTCGGGTCCTCGGCAATGCGGGCCAGCATCGCCAAGCGGTTAGCGTTTTCCTGCGTTTGAGAACGAACAACAAAACCTGGGGCGAGCTGCTCGACATTGGCCTCCAGCGTTCGCGCATGATTTTCCAGCTCGCACTGCAACCAGTCAGCCGACGGATAGGCCGCAAGATCGCAGCGTGTATCGACACTGTGGCGCTGAATAAGATTCGCCGCCCCCTGCTCAGCCTGGCTGGGCGACGACCCACTGCTACCACCGCCGCAGGCATTGACAATCACCACGATTACGGCGAGCGATATTGCTCCTAAGCCCCGCATATTACCCCCTGGTTATTATTTGTTTTGCTGCAACAGGAACGAAAACGGCGCCACTATGGGCGCCGCTGGCATCGAGCTCATCATCCTGGTGAATATGAGCAGACCCTAGTAGCTCTCCGGCAGCTTCTTCTTGAGAATGATATGTCGACCTTCCACTTCGATATAGTCCCCGATGGTCAGGTCTTTGAGAATACGCGCCACCATTTCCCTCGACGAGCCCACTCTGTCGGCGATCTCTTGTTGAGTGAGTTTCTCGTTGATCTTCATTTGCCCTTCTTCACCGTGGGGCTCGGCTAATCCGGTAAGCACCTTCACTACGCGGCCATAGACATCCTGCAAAGCCAGACTTTTCACATCATTGGTCAACTTGCGAATACGGCGCGTCAGGTTCTTATTCAAAATACGGGTGATGTTTGGATGCATATCCATAATGGCTTTGAAATCTTCTTTGTAGATAATGCGCACCTGCGTTGCATCCATGGCACGTACCGACGCCGACCGGCGATCATCGTCCAGCAGGGCCAGCTCACCAAAATAGTCGCCCGACTCAAGTATATTCAACACAAAGTCTTTACCACTTTTGTCGCTGCAGTAGACTTTTACCCGGCCGGTTTCGACGACATACAGAGAGTCCGCCACGTCACCTTCGTGAATCAGTACGGTGTTCTTTGCAAACTCACGAAGAATACTGGTATCACGCAAAAGCTTGAGTTCATCTGGCGACAAACCGTCAAACAGATCTACGTTTTCGATACTCATTGCCACACTCCAGGCCCAAAATTTTTATTGGCAACACTATAGCATAGCTGCGCAAGTTGCTGTCTAGCTTGAAGTTATCGCTGAGAATCAGGTCGCAAAGTGCAAGCAATGGGAAGGAGTGGGTGCCGGCAAGCCGGCACCCTAAGGCTTAGCCTTGTGATTCCGGACGCATGTGGGGGAACAATAAAACGTCGCGAATTGACGGCGAATCGGTAAACAGCATAACCAGTCTGTCGATGCCTATTCCCTCACCAGCGGTCGGTGGCAGGCCGTATTCCAAGGCGGCGATATAGTCCGCATCGTAGTGCATTGCTTCATCGTCGCCGGCGTCTTTTTCGGCCACTTGCGCCATGAACCGCTCAGCTTGATCTTCGGCGTCATTCAACTCGGAGAAGCCATTGGCGAGCTCGCGACCACCCACGAAAAACTCAAACCGGTCAGTCACAAAGGGGTTGTCGTCGCTGCGACGGGCCAGCGGCGATACCTCAGTGGGGTATTCGGTGATAAACGTGGGTTGATCCAGCTTGTGTTCAACCGTTTCTTCAAAGATCTCAATTTGGATCTTGCCCAGCCCCCAGGAGTCCTTAACCTCGATGCCAAGGCCTTTGGCAATGGCTTTGGCCTGCTCCATATCGGCTAACTGATCAGCGCTGATGGGCGGGTTGTATTGCAGCACGGCGTCAAAGACCGACAGTCGGGTAAACGGCTGACCAAAGTCGTAGTCACTGCCCTGATAGTGCAAACACGTGGTGCCCAATACTTCCTGAGCTACGTGGCGCAACATTGCCTCAGTCAGGTCCATCAAGTCTTTGTAGTCAGCATAGGCCTGATAAAACTCGATCATGGTGAATTCGGGGTTGTGGCGCGTCGACAAGCCCTCATTGCGGAAGTTACGGTTGATTTCAAACACCCGCTCAAATCCGCCAACCACCAGGCGCTTGAGATAAAGCTCGGGCGCAATGCGCAAGTACATATCGAGGTCGAGCGCATTGTGATGCGTCACAAACGGCCGCGCAGTGGCACCACCGGGAATCACCTGCATCATCGGGGTTTCAACTTCTACAAAGTCTTTCTGCTGCAAAAAGTTACGGATGGAGCTGATCATCTTAGAGCGAATCGCGAAGGTGCGACGCGACTGCTCGTTCATAATCAGGTCGACATAGCGCTGCCGATAGCGCATTTCCTGGTCTTGAAGGCCGTGGAATTTGTCGGGCAGTGGACGCAACGACTTGGTTAGCAAACCACCCTCTTCCATATACACATACAAATCGCCCTTACCAGATTTGTGCACCGGCCCCTTGGCAAAAATAATGTCGCCGATATCCCAGCTTTTAATCTCTTCAGTCAGCGCTTCAGGCAGTTTTTTCTTATCGATATAAGTCTGGATTCGGCCAGACATATCTTGCAGCACCATAAACGGGCCACGCTTGGCCATAATACGACCGGCAATCGCGGCATGTCTGTCCAGCGCTTCAAGCGCCGCCTTGTCGTGCTCACCCAGCTCTTCTTGCAGTTGCTGGGCGTAGGCATCGCGTCGGAAGTCGTTAGGAAAGGCATTGCGCTTTTCGCGAATCGCCGCCAACTTGGCGCGGCGCTCAGCAATCAGGCGATTTTCTTCCTGCCCGGCTTCCTGGGCTTGCGTGTCGTTCTGCTGTTCAGACATCTGTGTTTCCTTTGGTCGGGCCCGCAATCGGGCCCCGTCATCTCATTGGCTAGGGTGCCGGCCTTATAAGCCAGATTTCAGGCTCGCTTCGATAAACAGGTCAAGGTCGCCATCGAGCACATTGTTGCAATTGCTGGTTTGTACATTGGTGCGCAGGTCTTTAATACGCTGGTCGTCGAGCACGTAGGAGCGTATCTGACTGCCCCAGCCAATATCTGACTTGCTGTCTTCCAATGCCTGGGCCTCGCTATTGCGTTTTTGCAGCTCCATTTCATAGAGCTTGGCCTTCAACATTTTCCAAGCGTTGTCGCGGTTTTGATGCTGGGAGCGCTCGCTCTGACACTGCACAACGGTATTGGTGGGCTCGTGCGTTAAGCGAACCGCCGAGTCGGTCTTGTTAACGTGCTGACCACCTGCACCACTGGCGCGGTAGGTATCCGTGCGCACATCCGAAGGATCGATATCAATTTCGATATTGTCGTCGATCTCCGGCGACACAAACACCGAACAAAACGATGTGTGGCGGCGGTTGCCCGAATCAAAGGGCGACTTGCGAACCAGGCGGTGAACGCCGGTCTCGGTGCGCAGCCAACCGAAAGCATATTCGCCCTGAATATGGATGGTTGCACTTTTGATCCCCGCCACTTCGCCGTCAGAGACCTCAACCAGTTCTGCCTTGAAGCCTTTGTCTTCGCACCAGCGCAAATACATGCGCAGCACCATATTGGCCCAGTCCTGGGCTTCGGTGCCGCCGGAACCTGACTGAATATCCAAATAACAGTTGTTGGGGTCCATTTCACCGGAGAACATACGGCGGAATTCCAGTTTGGCTAGCACCCCTTCGAGGCGTTCTATATCGCCCTGCACGGCTTCAATGGTGTCTTCATCGTTCTCTTCCGCTGCCATATCGAGCAGTTCAGAAGCGTCGCCAATACCGGCGTCTAACTCATCGATGGCGCCCACCACTCCCTCCAGGTTGGCGCGCTCGCGGCCAAGCTCCTGGGCGCGGGCAGGGTCGTCCCACACGGCGGAGTCGCCGAGCTCCAGCTCGACCTCAGTTAGGCGCTCTTTCTTGTTAGCGTAGTCAAAGATACCCCCTAAGCGTATCGGTACGCTCAGTCATATCCTTAAGGGCATTGCGCAGGGGATTAATTTCTAGCATGGATAGTATCCGGACCACGTGAAAAGGCGGGCATTTTACCCGATGCGTCGCGCGGCGGAAAGCTGGCTGGCATTATGCGCCAGCGTAGGGACGCAGATGCTCAACCAGTAATTGCAGTGACAGGCGATCACGCCAGAGATTGCTATCTAGCTTGTACACCACCTCCACCTCCGTTACCGCCGGGTCTGGCCACAGGTTGAGGTCGACATTAAACGCAATGGCGTCAATGATCGCCTGCTTGTCATGGCGAGGTGCGAGCGTCATTTTTAAATGCCGCTCGCCGACAAGGCGTTGCTGAACCAGGGTAAATACGCCGTGAAACAATGGCTCGGGAAAGCCCTGACCCCACGGCCCGGCACTGCGCAGCAGCTCTGCATTTTCGAGTTTAAGTTCTGTCGGGCCCAGCTCGCCATCACTGTGAACCACCGCCTCGAGCTGATCGTCACTAAGCTGCTCACGAACGGCGTCAACAAAGGCATCGCTAAAGGCGTCGAAGTCTTTTTCGGCCAAGCTCAACCCCGCCGCCATGGCGTGGCCACCAAACTTACTTAACATCTGCGGGTGACGTTTTGCGACCCTGTCCAAAGTATCGCGCATATGCAGGCCGGGAATAGAACGGGCCGAGCCTTTAATTTCACCGTTATCGGCCTCGGCAAAGGCAATGACCGGACGGTGAAACTGCTCTTTGATCCGCGAGGCCAATATCCCCACAACGCCCTGGTGCCACGTTGGATCATACAAACACAATCCCGCCGGAACCTTACTGGCGTCTAGCTGCAGATGCGCCAGTGCGCGCATGGCGTCATCTTTCATGCTCTGTTCTATGCTGCGACGCTCTCGATTGAGGTCATCCAGTTCGGCGGCCAAGTTCAGGGCTTGCGTCGCATCGTCGGCCAGCAGACAGCGAATGCCCACCGTCATGTCATCCAACCGACCCGCCGCATTTAAACGTGGCCCAACAGTAAAACCGAGGTCACTGGCGACCAAGCGCGCGGGCTCCCGCCCGGCAACTCGGAGTAAAGCACTAATTCCGGGGCGGCAGCGCCCGGCGCGAATTCGCCGCAAGCCCTGCTCCACTAACACCCGGTTTGCCTGACTCAGAGGCACCACATCAGCGACCGTGCCCAGCGCCACGAGGTCGAGCAGCTCAGCAAGATTGGGGCCTTTGCCATCGCGAAAAATACCGCGCTCTCGCAGCGCCGCCCGCAATGCAAGCAGCACGTAAAACATCACACCGACGCCAGCCAATGATTTATCTGGGAAGTCACAGCCGGGTTGATTGGGGTTCACAATCGCCAGTGCGTCTGGCAGCTGGTCGCCGGGCAGGTGGTGGTCGGTCACGATAACGGGAATACCGGCCTGCGCCGCCGCGGCAACACCGTCGATACTGGAGATGCCATTGTCGACGGTGATGATGATATCCGGGCGGCGCTCGGCTGCGACAGCAACAATCTCCGGGCTCAGGCCATAGCCGTATTCAAAGCGATTGGGGACCAAAAAATCGACGTCGGCGGCGCCCAACATTCGCAAGCCGAGCAACGCCAAGGTTGTACTGGTGGCGCCGTCGCAGTCGAAGTCGCCAACCACTAACAAGCGCTTACCCTCACTGATTGCCTCAACCAGCGCTGAGACAGCTGCGTCCATGCCCTTCATAGTGGGTGCAGGCAAGGCATCCAAACCGAGCTTTGCCTGCTCGTCCGACACGACGCCGCGCGCGGCGTACAGCCGAGACAAAAGGGGCGGCAATGATGGCAGCGCCGCCGTCGCATCTGCGACGACGGTTCTTTCAACGATACGCGGGAAGCGACTCACGTTTAGGCGCGGATATTCTTTGCCATAAAGCTGTGAACGCTCGACATGTCGTTGTCGATCACTTCGTAACGCTCATCAAGGTCGAAAAGGTCCGCCATATGATGCGGCAGCGCTGGCGCACTGGGATAACCCGCTTTCATTACCGCTTCAGGGAATTTCGCTGGGTGCGCAGTGGCTAGCGTCACCATCGGTACGCTGCGGTCGCGCCAGCAATCGCGCGCGGCTTTAACACCAATTGCCGAATGCGGGTCGAGCAGGTACTCGCTGTCGTCGTAGACGCTGGCGATGGTGGCCACGGTTTCTTCATCGCTGGCACTGGCACTGTCGAACAGTTCGCGCACGCGCTCAAACGCGGCGGCGGGAAGAGATACCGTCTCGGTATTCATTCGTTGCATCAGGTCGGCGATGGCCGCACCGTCGCGGTCAAAGCAGTCAAACAGCATCCGTTCGAAGTTGCTGGATACGACAATATCCATACTGGGTGACAATGTGTGCTGCAAATCGTGCTTTTCAAACTGGTTGCCACTGATCACCCGGTGCAGAATGTCGTTTTGATTCGTTGCCACCACCAATTGGTCGATGGGCAGCCCCATCTGCTTGGCGAGGTAGCCGGCATAGATGTCGCCAAAATTACCCGTCGGCACAGAGAAACTGATTTTGCGATCCGGCGCGCCCAATGCAAAAGCGGCGTAGAAGTAGTAGACGATCTGCGCCATGATGCGCGCCCAGTTAATGGAGTTCACCGCTACCAGCTGGCGCCCCTCAGGCAAAAAGCTCTGATCCGCAAAACTCGCTTTCACCATGGCCTGGCAGTGATCAAAGTGCCCTTTCAGGGCGATGTTGTGAATATTGTCGCCCTGCACCGTTGTCATCTGGCGGCGCTGCACCTCCGACACACGTTGGTAGGGATGCAGAATAAAAATGTCGACGTTTTCACAGCGTTTTACACCCTGAATCGCCGCCGAACCGGTATCGCCTGACGTGGCGCCCATTACAACGACTTTTTGCTGGCGCTTCTCCAGCACATAATCCAGCAGGCGTCCCAACATCTGCAATGCGAAGTCTTTAAAAGCCAGGGTCGGCCCCTGAAACAGTTCCAACACCCATTCGTTTTGACCCAGCTGCACCAGTGGCGCTACGGCCGGGTGTCTGAAGTCCGAATAGCTATCATCGATAATCGCTTTGAGATCGGTATCGGGAATGCTGCCCGCAACAAAGGGCTGAACAATTTCAAAGGCCAGCTCGGTGTAGCTTAACGACGACCACGCCGCAATTTGCTCGCGGCTATAGGTAGGAAGGGACTCCGGCACGTAAAGACCGCCATCCGGCGCCAAGCCGGTAAGCAGTACATCTTCAAAATTGAGGGCGGGCGCCTGGCCACGGGTGCTGATGTATTTCACGTTACTAACTCTTCATGGAATGTGGGGACTGCGCCCGGAGACGCAGTGTAGAAGCGATACTTAGCCCGCCAGTGACTCAACGCGAATACGCGTTACTTCACCAACAATACCTTCCAGCCCTTCAATACGGCTGACTGCGGCAAACAACTTGCTCTCCACGGTGCGGTTGGTAAGGATAATCACCGGGACTAAATTCGCGCCCTCGGCTGGCTGCTTTTGAATCAGCGCTTCAATGCTAATGCCGTCGTCGCTGAGAATCTGCGCTACTTTGGACAGTACGCCAGGCTTATCGAGGGCCGACATGCGCAAGTAATAGGCGGTTTCCACATCGTCTATCGGCAGCACAGGATGATCGCTCAATGATGTGCGCTGGAATGACAGGAAAGGTACCCGGTGGTGCGGTTCGGCGCTGAGTGTCCGCGCGACATCCACAACATCGGCGACAACCGCTGATGCTGTGGGTTCGCTACCGGCACCCGCACCGTAATACAAGGTTGGACCAACGGCATCCGATTGCACCAGTACGGCGTTCATTACACCGTTTACGTTCGCGATCAGGCGCTTTTCTGGAATCAGTGTGGGATGAACGCGCAGTTCAATGCCTTTTTCGGTATCGCGGGCAATACCCAAATGCTTGATGCGATAACCCAGCTCTTCGGCGTAGACCACATCTTCCTGGGCGATCCGGCTAATTCCCTCGGTATATACCTTGTCAAATTGCAGCGGAATACCAAAGGCCAGAGACGCCAAAATCACCAACTTGTGTGCGGCATCTATGCCCTCAACGTCGAAGGTCGGGTCTGCCTCGGCGTAGCCCAAGGCCTGAGCCTCGGCCAGTACGTCGTTAAAGTCGCGCCCTTTGTCGCGCATTTCAGTGAGAATAAAGTTTCCAGTGCCGTTGATAATGCCCGCGAGCCACTGCACTTTATTCCCTGCCAAGCCTTCGCGCAGTGCTTTGATAATAGGAATACCGCCGGCAACTGCTGCTTCAAAGGCAACCGTAACGCCCTGTTGGGCAGCCGCTTCAAAAATTTCGTTCCCGTGCTCGGCAATCAAGGCCTTGTTGGCGGTCACCACGTGTTTGCCATTGGCAATGGCTTTCAATACCAATTCCTTGGCAACAGTGGTCCCGCCAATCAACTCAACCAAAATATCGACATTGGGGTTTTCTGCAACGGCAAAAATGTCGCGGTTAATGGCCACATCACCCGTATCACAATTGGGGTTGTCGCGACGCGCACCAATTTCAGTTACCACAATATCGGCACCGACACGGGCAGCAATCTCCGCTGCGTTGCGCGTTAATACTGCGTAAGTACCGCTGCCAACGGTACCCAGACCACATATACCTACTCTGACCGGACTCACCGCCACTCCTTTTAAAACTCAATTATTAGCGCGCCGCACATAAGCGCGGCGCTACGGACTGCCCATTTTATGTCAGGAAGGGGGCCTAGCGCCATGCTGAAGCGCCAGAGATACGACCAGAGCCCCTCTATTCCTACTTATTGACGATTTCTCAGCGCAGCGCTTGGGGAATCAGCTGATCAGCCGGGCGGTAGCCGGGAATCAGGGCGCCGTCCTCAGTGACGATCGCCGGCGTCCCGGTCACGCCAAGCTGCTGACCCAATTCATACTGGCCAATGATCGGCGTTTGGCACTGCTTATTCGCAATGGGGCGGCGGGCCTTGAGGGCATCCATCGCCGCGACGCGGTCGTCGGCGCACCAGGCGGATACCATTTTGTTGAATGTTGGCGTGCCAACACCCTGACGGGGATAGGCAAGATAGCGCACTTCGATACCACTGGCATTCAGGGCAGGCACCTCTTTATGCAGCTTTTGGCAGAAGCCACAATCCACATCGGTAAATACATACAGCGCGCCTTTTGTTTCCCCTTCCGGGCTAAATATAATCATATCTTCGCGCGGCACTTTGGAGAGCAAGGCCTTGCGCTGTGGCTGCAAGCGGCGCTCGGCGATATCCTCAATGCCATTCGCCGTCAGCTCATACATTTTACCCGCAACAATATATTTGCCGTCGGCGCTCGCATACACCGTCGGCCCATTGGTCATTTCAACACGATACACCCCGGGCATCTCGCTACTTTCTACGCCGCTGACCTGTAAATCAGGGCGAGAACTCTTAAACGCACTGCGAATCGCTTGCTCAGCCGCCTTATCAATAAAGGTCGCGGTCTTGGCAGGCTCGGCGTAGGCCACCCCAAAAAAAGTTGAAGCAGCTATTACTGACGCGAATAGAGCGCGCGAAATCAATACTCGGGGGCTATACATAGTCAACGAAAAATCTCCGTACGGAAGGTGTGAAGGCGGTCATCATATACCATTGAGAACCCAGAGAAAGCGCCAAGTTCAACCGCGCGGGTGATGCGCGCGATGCAAAGCCTGCATTCGCTCTCTGGCAACATGGGTGTATATCTGCGTGGTGCTCAAGTCACTGTGACCGAGCAGCAGCTGAACAACCCGCAGGTCAGCACCATGATTCACCAAATGTGTGGCAAACGCGTGACGCAGCGTATGCGGTGAAATACTTGCGCGAATGCCGGCGCGCTGCGCGTAGAGCTTCACGCGATGCCAAAACGTTTGTCGGGTCATCACCTGCCCCCGGCGACTGGGGAACACCACGTCCGACTCGCCATCCGCCAACAACTGTGGCCGTCCGCCACGCAAATACGCTTGTAAGCAGTGCAGAGCCTCTTCCCCCATTGGCACCAGGCGCTCCTTGTTGCCCTTGCCGGTGACTCGCACCACGCCCTGCTCCAGGCCCAACTGCGAAAACCGCAAGCTCACCAGCTCACTGACTCGCAGGCCGGCAGCATACAGTAGCTCCAGCATTGCCCGGTCACGCTGCTCGATCGCAATATCGTCGTCGGGCTGCGCAAGCAAGGCCTCAACATCAGCCTCACTCAAGGATTTAGGCAGCGGCCTCCCTAACTTGGGCGCTTCGATATTGGCAAGCGGATCTTCCTGAAGGCGCCCCTCCCGCAGCTGATAACGGTAAAACCCCCGCAGGCAAGAAAGCAAACGTGCAGTACTACGGGCAGATTTGCCCTTGCCGCGCTGCTCGGCCAAATAATCCAGCGCATCGGCGCGACCACATAGCAGCACGCCACTGCCCCGCTGAGCGAGCCAATAGGACCATTGGTATAGGTCGCGGCGGTAAGACTGCAAGCTGTTATCGCTAAGCCCTTTCTCTAGCCACAGCGCGTCAATGTAGCGGTCTATGGTTGGCTGATCCTGATCACTGGCCTGCTGCGCCATGAACTCCTCCTCGGTCGTCAGCCAGATTCTATCTCGCCAATGGACGGCGCCACCAGCCAGACACAAAAAAGGCAGCCAGTGGCTGCCTTTTCGGGGATGCGAAAACCGTATTACGACTTGGTTGCCAGCTTCTCTTTGATACGAGCTGAACGACCGCTGCGCTCACGCAAGTAGTACAGTTTAGCTTGGCGAACATCACCGCGACGCTTAACCTGAATGCTGTCGATCAGCGTGCTGTAAGTTTGGAAAGTACGCTCAACGCCAACACCGTGAGAAATCTTGCGAACGGTGAAAGAAGAGTTTAACGCGCGGTTTTTCTTGGCGATAACAACACCTTCAAAGGCCTGCAGACGCTCGCGGTTACCTTCTTTAACCTTTACCTGAACGACAACGGTGTCACCGGGGCTGAATTCCGGCAGCTCTTTGGCGGTCTGCTCCGCTTCCAGCTCGGCGATAATTTTGTTGGTGCTCATGGCATGCTCCTGAAATAAAAGTTGGTAGCTTCACAGCTAGCTGTCAATTAGTCGTTACGCTCGCGAAGATACTCCGCCAGCAGTGTGTTTTCCTCGTCGCTCAGTTCTCTCGATTCGAGCAAGTCCGGGCGCCGTACAAACGTTCGACCCAGCGCCTGCTTTAAGCGCCAGCGTCGTATGGCTCCGTGATTGCCGCTAAGCAATACCTCTGGAACCACATCTTCCCCATACACCTCGGGTCGGGTGTAATGTGGGCAATCTAACAACCCCTCTGCGAAGGAGTCCTGTTCCGCCGATTGCTGATGGCCCAACACGCCCGGCAGCAAACGACTCAAGCCGTCTATCATCACCATCGCAGCTAGCTCGCCACCGCTGATGACATAGTCACCAATAGACCACTCTTCGTCGATCTCACGTTCAATCAAGCGTTCATCAACGCCTTCATAACGCCCGGCTAATAGAATCAACGCATTTTCTTGCGCCAGCTCCTGCAAGCCGCTTTGATCTAACTTTCTACCCTGCGGCGACAGATACACCGTCTTCGCTGGTTTGGCTACCGTTTCGCGCGCTGCCTGCAACGCCTTGCTTAACGGTTCCGGCATCATCACCATACCTGGGCCGCCACCGTAGGGGCGATCATCAACCGTTTGATGGCGATCTTCAGTAAACGACCGCGGGTTGATGCAGCTAAGGTTTAACACCCCTTTTTGTACTGCTCGTCCGGTGACACCATAATCGCTGATCGCGCCGAACATCTCTGGGAACAGGGTTACCACTGCGATATCCATTCTGCCCCCATCACGCGCCACGTTCACTGCGCGTTAGAACTCCGGGTCCCAATCGACAGTAATCGTGCCGCTTTGCAGGTCTATATCCTGCACAAAATCACCCGGCAAGTAAGGGATCAACCGTTCTCGATCGTCGAGGCTTCCCTCACACCGTCGCACCACCATTACATCATTGGCGCCGGTTTCGATCATATGATCCACCACACCCAACAGCTGCTCCGAAGCGATAACCTTCAAACCCACTAATTGGTGCCAGTAAAACTCATTTTCAGCCAGGCTTGGCAACTGCTCTGCCAAAATCCCCAGCTCAAGCCCGCAATACTCTCGAGCCAACTCGCGATCGTCGACACCCTTAATATGGGCTACGATGCCCTTACCATGACGCCGACATTCGTCGAGTTCGATCTCCTGCCACCGGCCTTTTTTGCGCAGCTGGTAGTCAGAGAAATCCAGAAAATTCTCAAGCGGGTCGGTAAAGGAATGTATCTTTACCCACCCTTTTACCCCGTATACCGTCGAGATTTTCGCTATGACGACTGGTGAAGACGAGGTAGACACCCAGCTTACTCGGCTGCAGGTGCTTCTTTGATCAGCTTAGCAACGCGGTCAGACAGCTGAGCGCCTTGAGCAACCCAGTGCTCAACGCGAGCGGTGTCTACACGCAAACGCTCTTCGTTACCACGGGCAACAGGGTTGAAGAACCCAACGCGCTCAATGAAACGACCGTCACGTGAAGTGCGGCTGTCAGTGACTGTCAGGTGGTAGAAGGGGCGCTTTTTAGAGCCGCCACGTGCCAAACGAATAGTGACCATTCTTGTATCAGTTCCTAGCTTTTGGGCAGCGGCGTTGACCGCTACTGCGAATTTTTGATCCTGTTAACGACCCGGAGCCGTAAAGGCGCGGAATTATAAGGGAAAGTGTATGCATTTGAAACAGCTGATACACTTTTTTCCCTCTGCGGTGATGATCACCCCACCACCCTGCCAGGCCGTCACCGTAAAATGCGGGCAAGCGCTTGATTATAGTGCGGTTCTCGGCAGCTCCGGACTACATTCCGGGGAAGCGGCCACCGCCACCGGGGGGCATCATTCCACCCATACCGCGCATCATATTGGTCATGCCGCCCTTCTGACCCATTTTTTTCATCATCTTGGCCATTTGCTTGTGCTGTTTAAGCAGGCGGTTCAGATCCTGGATCTGGGTACCGGAACCCGCCACGATGCGCTTCTTGCGCGACCCATTGAGGAGATCCGGATTGCGGCGCTCGGCTGGCGTCATTGAATTGATGATGGCTTCCATGCGCGTAAACATTTTGGTATCGATCTGGCTTTGCGCCATCTGCGCCATATTGCCCATCCCAGGCAATTTATCGAGCATGCCGGTGAGGCCACCCATGTTTTGCATTTGCTGCAGCTGGTCGCGAAGATCCTCAAGATCAAATTTCTTCCCTTTTTTGATCTTCTTCGCCAATTTTTCGGCTTTCTGCTTATCGAGCTTGGCTTCCGCCTCGTCGATCAGGGAGAGAATATCCCCCATTCCCAGAATTCGTGATGCCACACGATCCGGATGGAAGGGATCCAGAGCGTCGGTTTTCTCACCCACCCCCAAGAACTTGATGGGCTTGCCGGTAATATGCCGCACCGAAAGCGCCGCACCACCCCGGCTATCCGCATCGGCCTTGGTGAGAATAACCCCGGTAAGCGGCAGCGCTTCGCCGAAGGCCTTGGCGGTATTGGCCGCATCCTGACCGGTCATGGCGTCAACCACGAACAGCGTCTCTGTGGGCGTAATCGCCGCGTGCAACTCTTGAATCTCTGTCATCATGTCGGTGTCGACGTGCAAACGGCCCGCCGTATCGACGATTACCACATCGTAGAAGCGCAGCTTTGCCTCGGCGAGCGCCGCCTTGCCGATATCCACGGCTTTTTGCTCGGTGGTGCTCGGAAAGAAATCGACACCGACATCGCCAGCCAGGGTCTCAAGCTGTTTGATGGCCGCTGGCCGGTAGATATCGGCACTCACGACCAGTACTTTCTTCTTTTCTTTTTCCTTTAAGTATTTTGCCAGCTTGCCAACAGAGGTGGTTTTACCTGCACCCTGCAGGCCCGCCATTAGGATGACTGCCGGCGGCTGGGTAGAAAAATCCAAGCCTTCGTTCTTGTCGCCCATGATGTGTTCCAGCTCTTGCTGGACGATTTTCACGAACATTTGCCCCGGGCTCAGGCTCTTGCTTACCTCCTGACCCACCGCGCGTTGTCGCACCGCCTCAACAAAGTCCTTCACCACGGGCAGCGCGACATCGGCCTCAAGCAATGCCATGCGCACATCGCGCATCGCATCTTTTATATTGTCGTCGCTAAGGCGAGCCTGGCCAGTAACATGGCGCAGGGTTTGCGATAAACGTTCGGTGAGATTTTCAAACATGCCATCAACTCTCTGAAGTCGGAAATGCGCTTGTACTGTAAGCCGTATCGACAGGCTGCAGTGAACACGCTTACAATCAGCCCACGCATAGAACGCAGCGGGCCGACAGAAAGACGCGGAAGTATAACCGAGTCACTGCCCAGACCCAAAACGCAGACAGGGAATCCGGCAAAGCCGAGTACATGAACATTGCAAGCAGCCTGATAGCAGTCCTTCTATACTTCTTTGCCACTGGCGCGCAGGCGAGGCGCCTTCGCCTTGGCAACGGCCAACAACTCAGCCGCGGCGCACTGTGCTTCGGCGCGATAGCCATTACAGCCCATTTTGTGGCAGCGGTAAGCGCCATTGCCACCCCCATGGGCGCAGACCTGGGGCTGTCGCAGCTGTTTTCGCTCCTCACCGGCCTGATTTGTGCGATCACCCTCGGAGCCAGTCTTCGCCGACCCATACACAACCTGCTGCTGGCGCTGTTCCCCCTGGCCATTCTCGCCATTGCTCTGGAGTTACTTCTACCGGGTCAGCAAGTTGGCGAAAAGCACTCTGCAGGCATGTACAGCCACATTATTTTATCAATATTGGCGTACAGCATGCTCACCATCGCCGCCGTCCAGGCACTGGTACTGGCCAGCCAGGACCGTATGCTGCGCCAGCACCAGCTTCGCGGCTTGCCCAGCTTTATGCCGCCACTGCAAACCATGGAGAGCATGTTGTTTGAGCTGGTTGCCGCGAGCTTCCTGCTGCTAACGGCGGCCATTGGCACCGGCGTGGTATTCGTCGATGACCTGTTAGGCCAGAACCTTGCCCATAAAACGCTGTTTTCCATCATGGCATGGCTGCTGCTCGGCGTGCTTATTGGTGGGCGGCTCGCCCTCGGCTGGCGCGGCCGCACAGCGATTCGCTGGACACTGTGGGCCTTCGCCTTCCTGCTGCTGGGTTATCTTGGCACCAAAATCGCCCTGAGCTTGATTGCCAGCCCCTAACTTATGAGCCTGGCGGCTTGTGCTGCAGGCGGTTTTTCTTCAAGATTGGCACTGATTTTTTTCTCGGGAGTTTAGGGCTTTTTGAACGAGGCACCGCTGGGTCTTTTATTTGGAATATTGGCCGCGCTGATCTTCTTTTCTGGTTTCTTCTCCGGTTCTGAAACTGGAATGATGTCCCTGAACCGCTACCGCCTGCGCCACAAAGTGAAAACTGGCCACCGCGGTGCCCGGCGCGCTGCACGCTTGTTGGAAAAACCCGACAGTCTGATCAGCACGATATTGATCGGCAACAATCTCATCAACAATCTTGCCGCTGCGCTCGCCACCGTACTCGCGATTCGTCTCTATGGCGACAACGCCGTTGTTCCCGCGTCTATTTTGCTGACCCTGGTCTTCCTGATTTTTGCCGAGATCATCCCCAAGACCATTGCCGCGTATAAATCTGAAATGGTGGCCTATACCGTCAGCCATATCTTGCTACCGCTGCGCAGCCTGCTGTTCCCGGTAATCTGGCTGGTTAGCCATATCACCCATATGGTGCTGCGCATGACGGGCGTTGAGAAGAATGACGGCAGCGAACACATCGGCATGGAGGAGTTGCGGACCATCGTCGGCGATGCCGGCCACCTGATCCCCAAACATCACCGCGGCATGCTCCTGAATATTTTGGACCTAGAGCTCATCACCGTGGACGACATTATGATCCCGCGCAATGAGGTCTACGGCATTGATATTGAAGCCGACACGACGGCCATCATTGAGAAGCTGCGCGACGCCGAGTTTACCCGCATTCCGGTGTATCAAAACGACATTGATAATGTTGTCGGCATTCTCCATCAGCGGGACATCATTAACAGCGTTGATGAGCACGGCAAAGTACAGCGCGACCGCCTGCTACGCGCCCTCCGCGCGCCCTACTTCATTCCGGAAGGCACGCCCCTGCACACCCAGCTATTTAACTTTCAAAAACAAAAGCGGCGCATGGGCATTGTTGTCGATGAGTACGGCGTAATGCAGGGTATTGTCACGCTAGAGGATTTGCTTGAAGAGATTGTCGGCGAGTTCACCTCCAACCTCAGCACTGACACCGACGACATCACCCACCAAAGCGATGGCACATTTGTGATTGACGGCACCACCACCGTGCGGGATATTAATAAAACCCTCAAGTGGGAACTGCCCACCGACGGACCGAAAACACTGAACGGCCTGCTATTGGAAACGCTCGAGAGCTTTCCAGAGGCAATGGTAGGGGTTACGGTTGAGGGCTACTGCTTTGAAATTATGGAAATGAAGGGCAACCTGATTCAGCTGGTAAGAGCCTACCCGAAAGGTCGCAACCGTCGGCGCGCATAGCGCCGACAATTAGCCGTAGCGTTCCTTACAGCGCGCATTGGCCATACGGATAATCTCTCGGCGCTGCGCATCATTTACCGACGACCACTCGCGAATTTCGTCCACCGTTCGGTAACAGCCCAGACAGACATCTTGCTCATCCAGTGCGCACACCGAGACACAGGGCGACTTGACTGGGGTTTCTAATGGTTCAGAACTCATCGTTAAATTCCTCGCCATCACACTTTGCCGACGCCAGGCTCTGGGGCCGCAAGTCGCTGAGAAAACGCTGACCATTCTCCACATAATGCTGAGCCGAGAGCGCCAGGGTTGCCTGCTCCACGTCGCTCAGTGCGCGCTTAACCTTCGCCGGCATTCCCATCACGAGCGAACCGTCGGGTATCTCCATACCCTCTGTCACCAGCGCATTGGCACCAATCAGGCAGTTTTTTCCGACTTTGGCGCCGTTGAGAACCACTGCATTCATCCCGATTAAACTGCCATCGCCAATCGTGCAGCCGTGCAACATGACCTTGTGGCCAACCGTCACATCCTTGCCAATACTCATCGGAAAACCGTGGTCGGTGTGCAGAATACTGCCATCTTGAATATTGCTGCCAGCACCAATGCGAATCTGTTCGGTGTCTCCGCGGATCACCACATTGAACCAAATGCTTACATTTTGGCTCAGCACAACGTCGCCAATCAGCGATGCATTGTCAGCCACAAAGTGACCATCACCGAGCATTTTGACTCGACGATCACCCAGTTCATACAACATAGCTACTCTCTCGGCCCACTACAGGCCATCCACTGTTTCGGTGACATCAAAGGCCGGCTCTTCGTATGGGTGGGCACGTCGCAAGGCGTGAACCACATTCTTAAGCGCCGAGGCCTCGCACACCATTTCTACGCGATATTCGGGTACTACCTCTAATTTCCCCGACTCGCCGATATACGGCTGGGCAGCGCTACCAGGCTTGAATTGACCATAGCCCAGCGTCTGCCAACAGCAGTGCTCATACTCGCCCTGGCGCCCCGCACCGGCAGCGAAAACCGCGTCTTTCACCGCCTCCAAATGCGAGACGGGGACAAAAAACACCAGCTTATACATCCGCCCTACCATCCTGACTTGCGTAGAATTCCTCGGCAAACTCGGCCAAGCGGCCTTGCTCTATTGCCTGGCGAATTGCCGCCATATGGTTTTGATAGTACCGCAGGTTATGAATGGTGTTGAGCTGGGCGCCCAATATTTCCCGGCATTTATCCAAATGATGCAGGTAGGCTCGGGAAAAATTTTGGCAGGTATAGCAGTCACAATTCGCATCGAGCGGCTGGTCGCTGTGGCGATGAACCGCGTTGCGAATCTTAATGACCCCCGTTGAAGTGAACAGGTGGCCATTGCGGGCATTACGGGTTGGCATCACACAGTCAAACATGTCGACACCGCGCATCACGGCTTCAAGAATGTCGGAGGGCTTGCCAACGCCCATCAGGTAGCGGGGCTGCTGCTCTGGTAGATGATCCGCAAGACCATCCAGGACTTTGAGCATTTCCTCTTTGGGCTCGCCAACCGACAGCCCGCCGATGGCATAGCCATCAAAGCCAATGTCCTGAAGACCCGCCAGGGATTCGCGGCGCAACTCGGGGTACATGCCACCCTGGATGATCCCAAATAAGGCGGCATCATTGCCTTCGTGGGCGCTTTTACTGCGCTCTGCCCAGCGCAATGACAGCTCCATAGAGCTGCGCGCTTCCGCCTCTGTTGCAGGGTACGGCGTGCACTCATCGAAGATCATAACGATATCGGAGCCCAACTCGCGCTGCACTTCCATTGAGCGCTCCGGATCCATGTACACCTTGCTGCCATCGACCGGCGACTGAAAAGACACGCCCTCTTCACTAATTTTGCGCAGCTTGCCCAAACTCCATACCTGAAAGCCCCCCGAGTCAGTCAGTATCGGCCCTTCCCAGCCAATAAAGTCATGCAGATCACCGTGGGCTTTCACCACCTCTGTACCGGGGCGCAGCATTAAGTGAAAGGTATTGCCCAGTATGATTTCCGCACCGATCTCGTGGATATCCCGTGGCAGCATTCCTTTTACCGTGCCGTAGGTACCTACCGGCATAAAGGCAGGCGTTTGCACCTTGCCGCGCGGAAAGCTTAATTCGCCGCGTCGCGCCAAGCCATCTTGGGCACTGCGACTGAACTGCATTCGGCAATCACCACGACTGCTGCCAGTATCAGAGGGAGAAGAGGCATCAGTCATTTATGGACTCCTGCTGCAAAGTGGGGAAAACCAGCATGGCATCACCATAACTGAAAAAACGATAGCGCTCGGCCACCGCTTCGCGGTAGGCCGCCATTACCGGCGCCTGACCAGCCAGGGCGCTGACCAGCATAATGAGCGTGGACTCCGGGAGGTGGAAGTTGGTAAACAAGGCATCCACGCTCTTAAACTGATAGCCAGGGTAGATAAAAATTCGACTATCACCGGAAAATGCCGCAATTTCGCCACTCTGGGAAGCGCTCTCTAAGCTACGCACACTGGTAGTGCCCACGGCGACCACACGCCCGCCACGGGCGCGAGTTGCCCTGACCTGCTGGGCGACGTCGGCCGATACCTCAATGTACTCGGCGTGCATCTCGTGATCGCGAATGTCATCTGCGCGCACTGGCTGAAAGGTTCCCGCCCCGACATGCAGCGTCACAAAGGCTTGTTCAACGCCCTTTGCCTTACATGCCGCGAGAAAGTCCTCGGTAAAATGCAGACCCGCCGTCGGCGCGGCTACCGCACCATCGCGTTTAGCGTACACCGTTTGGTAGCGCTGCTGATCCTCTGCGTCGTCCGCACGGTCGATATAAGGCGGCAACGGCATGTGGCCATAGGTATTGAGTTGCTCTAACAACGGCGCATCAAAGCACAACTGAAACAAGGCACCTTGGCGGCCAAGCACCTCAACCGCATCACTGCCAACTGGCGCCTCCGCATCCTCAGCCAGGAACAAGCGGCTACCCGCCTTCGGCGATTTGCTCGCCCGTATATGGGCCAGGGCATGGTGTTCATCGATCAGGCGCTCGATCAATATCTCAATGCGCCCACCTGATTCCTTTGCGCCAAATAGCCGCGCGGGAATCACTCTGGTGTCGTTAAATACCAGCAAATCCCCCTCGCGCAGATAGTCGAGTAAATCAGGAAATTGCCGGTGCTCGAGCCTGCCGTCACCCTGTAACACCAACAGGCGACTCCCATCGCGCTGCTGGGCAGGATAACGCGCAATCAGTTCATCAGGCAGATCAAAATAAAAGTCGCGGCGCTGCATACTCTCGATCACTAAAAACAAAGGCCGCAAGATTAACGGAAATCGCTTTCGGACTCCATTCATCGACATTTAGCGCGAAAACCGCAATTTTTTTAGCCGATGGATTGACCGATTAAACAAGGCTGCTATAATCCCGCCTCCTCAATGCCAGAGTGATGAAATTGGTAGACATGAGGGATTCAAAATCCCTTGCCTTCACGGGCGTGCCGGTTCGAGTCCGGCCTCTGGTACCATCTCTTGCTTTACCCTCATTACGCGATTTCCAAGTTGGCGAATTACCAAGCCTCGCAAGTTCTTGCGCTGTTCGGCAAATCCATTGCTTTGGATAAAACTGGCGGGAAGCCTTATCGCCGAAAGATTTTGGGGCAATTGACGCCCTTTCGACGAGGAGCGATCAGCACTCCCTCCTCGCCCAATTCCAGCATTACTCGGCAAACATCCCGATGGGAAGCGATGGGGGGAGTGTGCTACACACCCTCGGCTCGTTATTTTCAGCCCCTTCCTCTGCCCAGTACTGGAAGGGAAAAGAGGCATTAACCGACCTGCCTTGAGCATCGGTGACGACCACATAGAGTGTATAAGAGCCGAAGGTATCAGTGGTCACCGTCATCTTAAAGGGCTCCTGGAAGTCAACACTGACGTCAGCATTTTCAGGCTGGCATTGCACAGTCACATCCACCTTCAGCAAATCCAAGTCGGGATCATAAAAGGCGTCGTCGAGTGCCAAAACGATCGGGGCATTCTCATCAGCGTAAAACACTTTGTTATTCACCCGCGATTTCGCTTCAGGAGCGTTATTACTGGCAGAAAATGCATCGACCTCCGACACCTTATCCATTGCTACGCCGGCGCTGAACTGCTCACCGTCAGCCGTTGTAAAACCAATGCCGTAATGATTCAAAAACAATTTAAAGGCGGCTCGCTCATCACCGAATCCCGCTATGGTCGTCAACACTCCATCCGCTTGAGACGACAGCAACACGGCTCCGCTGTTCTGATAATCCATGTAACCGTTTATTTCAGGAACGCCGAAAAAAGCATCCGGTAGCCGATAATAAATTGAGGTAAAACGAAGATTGCTCTCATATTCCTCACCAACACCGGAATCAAACGTGGTGCCATGGCTTTCTGTTTCAACAAACAGGATGTTATTTTCGTCAACGCTCACTGAAAACACTTGAATAGTGCTGCGAGTGGTACGCTCTCCATCTTGAGAGCCGCTGTAATCGACATACTCAATGGTGGCCTTATAGGTCTTGGCAGCGTTGTCTACATCGTGAATATATGATCGAAGCGTGCCACTGATAAGCACACCATCTTCACTATCTTTGCAATTCTCATAGTCCTGAGCGATCGTTGCACCACGATCCTTGATGGTGACCATCACATAACCAGAGTGATCACAAGCGACCTTCCTGCGGGCATTTTTAAGCTGAAAGGCCGGCATCGGCTGCGGATATAGTTTGCGCAATTCATCAAAAATGAAAATGGCCCCCATCGTTTCAAACCGCAGCGTTTCTGCCACCACTGGAACGTTGGCCCGCGTTAGCTCGTACGTAGAGGACACTGAGTGATCAGCAAGATAGCCGGACGGAGGACGACTTGTCTCACCAGAGCCACCGCCCGATCCGCCACAACCGACAATCAGGGTAATTGATAAAACAACAAATACCGCCCTGCCAGTCAGGCAGAACCTCAATCCTTGAAGAAACATCTTTATACTTCCTATGTAATTAACCACTACCGGCAATATGCCGCCGCCATCGGCGGGGGCAGCCCCACGGTAGAACTCGTATTCAAGAGAGTGAATACCTAGAGTAAAACTTTAACTATTTAAATAACGATTTACCATAGCCGCAAAATACCCCGCCCCTCATTTTACGCATGTCACCCAGCAGCACTGGTAATTGCAACCAATCCCGGTTGCGCGAAAACAGCGCACACCCAGCGAAGCCTTTGCAGCGAGGCTGCGCCCTATTACACTGCGGTTCCTATTTTATTTAGTCATTACAATAAGGAACGACGGACACATGTCGGCCAATACTGCCTCATCGCAATTGCTTCGCCTCAGCCGGGCGCTACAGGAAAGCCTAGAACTCAGCATTGACGTTAACGCCGATGCGGAGCGGCTCGCTGAACTTGCCAGCCAGGTGGAAGCGCTGAACGATCAGCTCAGTGCTCACCAGGGCGAGAAGATCATGCCCTATTTCAATATGGAGTTTGGTGACGAGCTGCGCGAGGCCCTGCCCTACGGCCCTGCCACCGGCCGCTACAATGCGTACTCTCCCGATATGGAAGTTGTGGTAGAGAATGACCGCGTAGTCAGTGATATCTGCTTTGGCAAACGTCACGAGGGCCCGCCAAATAGCGTGCACGGCGGCGTGACGAGCCTGGTTTTCGACCAATTGCTGGCCTTTGCCTGCCTGCGCAATGGCACCCCGGGCTATACCGCATCGCTGAAGGTCAATTACCGGCGCCCTGTCCCGCTATACAAAACGCTGCGCTTCGACACGTGGCTGGAAGATATCGGTGAGCGCAAAATTATCGCCCACGGTGAGTGCCGTGATGGCGACGACGTACTTGCCTCATCTGAAGGCTTGTTCATCCGAATCGTGTAATATTCACCTTGCTACTAGCCACCCTTACACTAACGGGATCGAACCGAATGAATCTTGTAAGACTGCGCCCACTAAGCCTGCTGCTGGCAGGCATGAGCCCTCTACTCTGGGCGGATCAGGCACCAAGCACCAGCACAACGATGGAGCAAGTGTCCGTTACGGCTAGCCGAACCGAGCGCGACCCGCAGGATTTAAGCGTCGCTATCAGCGTGATAGACCAAGACAGCCTCGACCGAATCGGTCATACCCACATTAGCGAGCTACTGAGCCGTGCGCCGGGGGTGTGGATAAGCCGCGGCAACGGTCAGGAACACCTCACCGCGATTCGTTCCGGGGTGCTCACAGGCGCGGGAAGTTGTGGCGCGTTCTACTTCGCTGAAGACGGTATCCCGCTGCGCGGCCCTGGCTTCTGCAACGTCAACCAACTTTTTGATGTAAACAGCGAACAAGCGGCCCGCATTGAAGTGATTCGCGGCCCCGGTACTGCCGTGCACGGCAGCAACGCCCTCAATGGCGTTATCAACGTTGTCAGCCGGGCGCCCAGCGAAACACCAGAAACGCAGATCGCCGCGGAAGGCGGCCCAAATGACTACGGCCGCCTCAAGTTTAGCCATAGCAACACCGTGGGCAAGCACGGCTATCGCATTAGCGCACACGGCAGCAGCGATGGCGGTTACAAAGATGATTCTGGCTATGACCAGCAAAAGCTGTCGCTACGCCACAACTACAGCGGCGCAGTCTGGTCGGTGCAGTCGCTGCTATCCGCGGCAAACTTGCAACAAGAAACCGCGGGATACGTGCTCGGCAAAGACGCCTACAAAGACGACAGCCGCAAGCGTGAAAACCCCAACCCCGACGCGTACCGCAATAGCAAAAATGTGCGCTTTTACAGCCGTTTTGAACGCGATGGCACCCAAGACAGCCACTTTGTAGTCACGCCGTATCTGCGCTACACCGATATGAGCTTTCTACAGCATTTTCTTCCCGGCACCCCGCTTGAAGAAAATGGCGAGCGCAGCGTCGGTGTGCAAACGGCGTTCTACCAGCAAAGCAGCGACAAGCTCACCCTGCACAACGGCTTTGACATGGAACTGAGCCAAGCCTACCTGGAGCAGCAGCAGGACAGCGCCGGCTTTGGCCCTTTCCCCCAGGGAAAACACTACGACTACGAAGTCGATGCCCGCTATTTCGCTTGGTTTGTTGGCGGTGACTACGAGGTCAGCGATACAACTCGCCTGAACTTCGGCGGGCGTTACGATATTCAGTTTTACGACTACGACAACCGCATGATTAGCGGCAACACCGCCGACGATGGCACCCCCTGTGCAACGGGCAACGGTGCCTGTCGCTACGCGCGGCCAGACGACCAAAGCGAACGTTTTAGAAATTGGTCTTTCCACGGCGGAGTGGTCCACCAGTTAAACGCCCATCACAGCTTTACCGCCAACCTCGCCCACGGCTTTCGGGCGCCTCAGGCCAGTGAACTCTATCGCCTGCAAAATCAGCAGCTCACATCCAAACTGGAGGAGGAGCTGCTGAATAGTGCAGAGATCGGACTGCGCGGCGAGTGGCAAAATTTCAGCTATCGAAGTGCGGTGTACTGGCTGCAAAAAGACGACGTCATTATTCAAGACAGCAACCGCCAGAATATAAACGGCGGGCGCACAGAAAGCCGAGGCTTGGAACTTGAAGTGAACTGGGCGCTCACCGAGCAGCTGCTTTGGCGCCTGCAAGGCAGCTACGGCAAGCACCAGTACGACAACGATGCACTGACCAAGGCCGGCAACGAACTCGACACTGCCCCACGCCAGCTCGCCAGCACACAACTCATCTGGCAGGCCACCCCAAGCACGATGCTCAGTCTTGAAGCCGTGCACCAGAGTGAGTACTTCCTCGAAGCCGACAACCGCTTCCGCTACCCCGGGCATACACTGCTTCATGCTCGCTGGGTGCAGCACTACGGTGAGCACGTCTACAGCGTGGTGCGGGTAAATAACATTGAGGATGTCGACTACGCAGAGCGCGCCGACTATGCGTTTGGCAACTACCGTTACTTTATCGGCGAGCCCCGCAGCGTCTTTGTTGAGCTTGGCGTCAATTTCTAGCCCAGATAGCCTGGGCAGGGGATTACCCTGCCTAGGTATAACTCCATAGCTACGCTGCGACTTACCCAAACACAGCGAGACCCAGGTCACCTTCCCGCGCTTCCCGTATTTTCTCTGTTCGGCAATTTCGCAATAGTCAGTAACCAGCGACACCGCGAATTCGGAGAGCAGCGATGACATACACCGCCATATTTACAGCCCTGTTAATACTACTGCTCAGTAGCGCAGCCAGCGCCCAGACTGAACGCGATTTTGCCGGCCAGTCGCTCGATCAGGTTATCGTGACCCCGGAGACCGTACGCTCAGCGATTGTGCCCGCGCAGCGGCTGCCAAAGTTGCAGCTTCGGTCCGACTCGGAGCGCTTCGAGCTCTCACTGCGCCATCGCAATGGCACAACACTCACCCTCGGCCCCTTGGGCATCTCGCTGTCTGCACGTTTTTAGTGTTGATCTGAGAGCGTCAAGGCTCTATCCCAGGCCGGGTTTTCACCAATGTGCTCCAACATAAAATCGATAAAAACACGTACCTTCGGAGGCAGGTAGCGCCGCACCGGATACACGGCAAAGATTGACAACTCCGGGCATTGATAGCCCGCCAATACTTGTTGCAAACGACCTTCGCAAATATCCTCAGCAACGGCAAAGCTCGGCATTCGCGCAATGCCTCCCCCTTGCACCGCCATCTGTTTGATAGCAAGGCTGTTATTCAGCTCTGCTACCGGGCGCAAACGCACACTCTGGTGACCGTGCTCAGGGTGGGTAAAGTGCCACTCGGTTGACGACTGTTGATGGCGATAACTTAGAATTCGATGCTCTGCCAATCCAGCCACGTCACTCAGCGGGTTCGCTTTTACATACTCTGGAGAAGCCACCAACAGGTGCCGACAGGGCCCCAAGCGCCGAGCGACCATGCTGGAGTCTGCAAGATCGCTAATACGGATAGACACATCAAAGGCCGGTTCAATGAGTTCGACCTTTCGATCATCTAAATTGACCTCCAGATCGAGCTCAGGAAAGCGCTGCTGTAACGCCGGCAGCAAAGGCGAAACATGCATCACCCCAAATGACATCGGCAGGTTTATGCGCAGCAAACCCGCCGGCTCGTCGCGCATAAGCGCGAGGTCTTCTATGGCGGCATCAATCTCCTGCAAACCACTTCGACACCGTGAATAAAAGCGACGCCCGGCGTCCGTTAGGCTCAAACTGCGCGTACTGCGATTGAGTAAGCGAAGCTGCAAGCGCGCTTCAAGGCGGCTCACCTGCTTGCTGACCAGCGACTTGGATATATTCAGCCGTGTTGCCGCTTCGGTAAAACTTCCAGCATCGACCACCTGAGCAAAAACATGGATGTCATCCAGCATAGGCCACCAATTACATTTAATTTGGAAACAATATTATTCCAATAAGGCGGATTATAAAAACAATTGAGCGCGCTAGGCTGGCCACCTGTTTGTACGTCAGGAGACCAAAGCATGAAACGCCTCACCCTACTGCTGCTGTTCGCCGCGTTGCTAAGCCACGCCCACGCAGAACGAGATGTGGGTATTAGCCCATGGGGCGCAACAGATGAAATAGGCCAGCTCAACACCATGAATGCCGAACAGCGCGCCGCTATTTTTATGCGCCTGACCAGCCAGCGCATCTACGATCTATCGGTGGACTATTACATCGGCATGCCCAGCTGGCAGGCCGCCGGCGACCCGCACTACCGACTGTGGATGACCCACACCCCAGGCGGCACCATCATTGACGACCCGCTTAAGCAAGGAGAGCAGAAAAACCGCCACGTCAGCTACAGCGGCTCGGCTATTTCCATGTATAGCCACACCGGCACACATATCGACGCACTGAGTCACTTTGGCCTCAATGGCAAAATATGGAACGGCTTCCCGGCGGCGAAATACCTTGGCGATCGCGGCTGGCAACGTGGCGGCGTTGAAAAATTCCCCCCCATCGTCGCCCGCGGCGTAATGCTGGATATCGCCGCTCTGCACCAACAGGCGATGCTGCCAGACGGCTACCGCATTACGAAAGACGACATCCTCGCTAGCCTTGCTCGCCAACGCCTGCAACTGCAGCCAGGCGACGTTGTGCTACTTAGAACCGGCCGCATGCAACGTTACGAGCGCGCCGCGGCCTACATGGACTCTCCGCCCGGACTCGGCCTGGAAGCGGCCAAGTATCTCGCCGAAGACGCCGGCGTAATGGTGGTCGGCGCCGATAACCTCAGTCTGGAAGCCTTTCCCTCTGAGCTCGACAGCGACTATGTCCCCGTGCACACCTACCTGCTTGCACAACGCGGGGTTCCCATTATCGAACTCGCCTACCTTGAGGAGTTGGCAAAGGACCGGGTGTACGAGTTCGCATTCATCGCGGCCGGGCTGCGACTGCGCGGCGCCGATGCTGCCCCTCTGCGCCCCATCGCGATCCCTTTACTGCCCCAGAGCAAGGAGCACTGATATGTCCACCCCCTCTCTCAACACCCCAGCGGATATGCTGCCCGCCATTAAACGGCGCTGGTCTCCGCGCGCGTTTTCAGACCGCGGCGTGGACCACAAGCAGATAGAGTCGATGATTTCAGCGGCTGCCATGGCCCCGTCGGCCTATAACAGCCAGCCCTGGCGGTTCGTCTACAGCCTGCGCAGCGACGAATACTGGCAAAGCTTTGTTTCGGTGCTGGACGAATTCAATCGCAGCTGGGCGCAACAGGCCTCCGCACTGATCCTGATCGCATCAACACCTGAACACCAAAACGACGGAAAAACTCGCGCTCTGCCCTACCACCAATTTGACTGTGGCGCGGCATGGATGCAGCTGGCACTGCAAGCAGAGCACCTTGGCCTGCAAACGCATGCCATGGCAGGTATCCACCGCGAGCAGGCCGTTTCTGCACAGTTGCTCCCCAATCACTGGCAGCTGCAGGTCGCGGTAGCAGTAGGCTATTTAGGCCAAGCGAACGACTTACCCGCGACGCTGCGCAACCAGGAGACTCGGCGCCCGCGCTTACCCCTGTCAGCAATCGCCTACGCCGGGCGCGGCGCTACGGAGGTGTCCTGAAATGGAAGGGGCCCAACAGTCGCCGCAAAAATTGGACGCCTCACGGCTACTCCTGATGTCCGGGACCTTGATTGGCCTCAGCTTTCCGATGGCAAAGCTGGCATCGGCCAACGGCTTGAGCCCGCTTTTTTGGGCGATGCTCACGTCCCTTGGCGCCGTCATAGCCCTGTTTCCTGCGCTCTGGTTACAAGGCCGTTTACAGCGGCCACGCGGCCAGCACCTGCGCTACTGCCTTATCGCCGGGCCACTCAGTTTTGCCGCACCGAACCTATTGCTGGTAATCAGTGTGCCGCACAGTGGGGCGGGCTATACAGGATTGATGTTTGCCCTGTCACCGCTGTTCACACTCGTTTTTGCCACGCTATTGCGCCAGCAAACCACCAGCGGTCTGGGCGTATTGGGCGTGGTGCTGGGTTTGTTGGGCGCCTCGGTGGTCAGCGTCTCGCGCGGCAGCGCCGCCGATGCGCCCGAGCTGGGATATATGCTGCTGGCATTGTGTATTCCGATGCTTCTTGCCGCGGGAAATATCTACCGCAGCTGGGACTGGCCACCCGGCGCCGCGGCAGACGAGCTCGCTCTGTGGAGCCACGGTTTTGCCAGCCTCAGCTACTTGCTGCTACTTATCACTACCAGTGGGCCCCAAAGCCTTTTTCAGTTTGGTTTGGCACCGGCGCTAAGCAGCGCGCAGTTACTGATTGCAGCAGCAACTGCGCCGCTGATATTCCGATTGCAACAACGCGGCGGCCCCGTACTGCTCAGCCAGCTGGGCTACGTGGCGGCCTCCGTCAGCATGCTGATATCCGCCTCGTTACTTGGCGAGCAATACCCGCCAGGGGCGTGGGCAGGTGCTGCTGCAATCGCGCTGGGCATTGCCATCAGCAGCGCAGCGGCTAAACGCCACGCATCATTAGCCGAAGCGTGACAAACCTACTGCACCGCGCACTTTATCGAGCATCGTTGCCGCCTCGGCGCGGGCTTTCTCTGCGCCTTTGGCCAGCTCAGCATCGAGGTAACTGCCGTCGTTGAGCATGGCATCGTAACGCTCACGCGCCGCAGAAATTTGATCGTTGATCAATTCAAATAACTGCTTTTTGGCCTCGCCCCAGGCAATACCGTTTTCAAACTCGCGGCGCATGTACGCCGTTTGCTCGGCATTGGCAAAGGCCTGCCAAATTTGAAAAACCGTTGAGTCATCTGGGTCTTTGGGCTCACCCGGCTCCAACAGATTGGTTTTGATTTTATTGATGTGTTTTTTGAGTTTTTTCTCAGGCAAAAACAGCGGAATGGTATTGCCGTAGCTTTTACTCATTTTTCTGCCATCCAAGCCACTGAGCACCGCCACGTCTTCATCGACAACGGCCTCTGGCAGGGCAAATGTTTCACCGTAAATATGGTTAAAACGCTGAGCAATATCGCGCGCCATTTCCAAGTGCTGGGTTTGATCACGCCCCACCGGCACACGCTGCGCGTTAAACATCAGGATATCTGCCGCCATTAACACCGGGTAACAGAACAGCCCCATGGTCACACCGAAATCGGCGTCCTCGCCTTTTTCTTGGTTGTCCTGCACCGCCGCCTTATAGGCGTGGGCACGGTTCATCAACCCCTTGCTCGCCACACAGTTGAGCACCCACATCAACTCCGTGATTTCCGGCACATCAGACTGGCGATAAAAGGTTGTGCGATCCGTATCCAGGCCCAACGCCAGCCACGTAGCCGCAATCTCACGGGCAGACTGATGCACCGCTGCCGGATCCTGGCATTTGATCAATGCGTGGTAGTCGGCCAGAAAGAAAAAACTGTCTTGCTCGGTGGACTGACTCTCCGCAATTGCAGGGCGAATTGCCCCAACATAGTTGCCCAAATGCGGCGTGCCAGTGGTGGTAATACCGGTGAGAACCCGGGGCTTGGCCATGATGCTGTCCTGTATTCACGGAAAACGAAAAGCCGCCTATGATACTGACTGCCAGATGCGCTGTCACCGCCGCTTAGCGGCAAAGCGCATCGAAATGATGCTGATACTCCGCGGCGATACACGGCCAATATAAGTCGGAAATATCGGGCGTCTGTAGCGCCCCGCAGCGCTTTTCTGCCAGCAATGCAGTCAGTGCCTGGCCGGCCGACTCCGCTTCCGTGGCGGGCGCATCCAGGGCGCTGTCGTATAAATACGGCGCATCAAACCACTGCGGGTAACACAGGCGCGCTGGCAACAATGGTCGGCAGCCCGCCGCGACAGCCTCCATCACTGCCAAACCCTGAAAATCGTGCAGCGCCGTCGACAGCACCACATCACTGGCGGCCAAGAGTTTTTCGTACTGTTCGCGGCTTTCCATGTAACCAAAATGTTCGCAAGCCAGCGACTTGCTGCGGTTAAGCAAGCGCTCAATGTCACCGAAGACCTTGGGGCGTTTGCGAAACTGCTGGCCAATGATGTGTATGTCGAGAGGCAAGGCGGCGCGCTCGCAGGCCTGCAATACCGCGAGCAATTGCTCCGGGCCTTTATCGTATTCCCAGCGGTGATTCCACAACACCGACAAGCGCTCGCTCGGCAAGCGCGGCGCCGCTGGTACTGGCGGTGCAATACCCACTGGCAGCACCTCGCTGTCGCTAAGCCGATTCATCACCTCACTGCGCGGACTGAAGTCCGGCAACTTCGCCAACAGCCTATCGGCGCCCTCGATAAACGTTTGGCGGTTATAGTCACTATTGAACAGCACCTTGTCTGCCGCCAGGGCGGTGTACAAATTTAGCATCTGAGGTTCAACGCCCTGTCGCTGCTGCGCGCTCACGGGGTAAGCGAACTGGTTTTCGTGGAAATACACCAGCGTCGGTAAGCGGCAAAGCGACGGGCATAAGCCTCGCAGAGCAGATAAATCGGTCATCGATGTGGCGACCAGCAGATCGTAATCGGCGTTTAGCTGTTCACTTTGCAACATTGCCCAACTCAGGCTATTACCGCGTAATCGCCAACTAAAATGGCGCGGCGGCAGCGTCAGCACCGTCCACTGATGTGCTGGTATCGCCGCCACCAGACCGTCAGCCCAGGCTTTGTGGCTATTCGCGTGGTAGGCCGACAATAGCAAGATCCGCACAGTTTCCCCTCACGTTACAGAATCGTCGAAAGTATACTCGTTGACCCGACTACAGCGCTGCACTACCCTTCTTTCCCAACTATCTGGCCCCGCGCCACGTTCATTCACAACAATAGGCAAACACTGACATGAGCCAATTTGACACCCTGCGCTTCGAACTTGAAAACGGCATCGCTCGCATTTCGCTAAACCGCCCCGACGCGGCACACAGCCTAAATCTACAAATGGCTCAGGAGCTGGCGCAAGCGGCCATTTTATGTGACAGCAATTCCGATGTGCGCGCGGTCGTGCTCACTGCTGACGGCAAAATGTTTTGTGCCGGCGGCGATGTACAAAGCTTTCATCAAGCGGGCGATGAGGCACCGCAACTAATTAAAGAAATTACCGCCAACCTGCACGCCGCCAACTCGCGTTTTGCCCGTATGCGCGCGCCGCTGATTATCGCGGTAAATGGCACTGCCGCCGGCGCCGGTTTTAGCCTGGCGATGTCTGGCGATATTGTGCTGGCGTCCGAAAAGGCCAAGTTCACCATGGCCTACACCGGCATTGCGGTCAGCCCGGATGGCGGCTCGACCACCTGGCTGCCGCGCTTGGTCGGCCTGCGCCGCGCGCAGGAATTGATTTACACCAACCGCGTTCTCAGTGCTGCCGAGGCGCTGGACTGGGGATTGCTCACCAAGGTGGTTGCCGACGAGGACCTCGCTACGGAAACGGACAAGATTGCCGCGCAACTCGCAGCGGGCCCTACCGAAGCCTATGCGCGCGCGCGCGCACTGCTGCTGAGCAGCTACGAAAACGGACTGGAATGCCAGCTCGAACAGGAGAGCCGCGGAATTTCACACTGCGTGGGCAGCGCGGATGGTCAAGAGGGCTTGGCCGCGTTTGTAGAGCGCCGCAAGCCAAGCTTCAAGGGCGAGTAACACATTTGCGCCATGGGGCGTTCTGCGCGCAGCACTATTGCCGCGCGTAGAATGCTGCCAGTACCTGACTTAATCCAACCGCATCATCGGCGCCGGCAAGCTCACGTATTGAGTGCATAGCAAAGGTCGGCACACCGATATCCAACGTTGCCACACCCAGTGCAGACGATGTAATCGGCCCGATCGTGCTTCCACAAGCCATGTCGCTACGCACCACAAAACTCTGCACCGGCTGCTGACACTGCTGGCAAAGATGTCGAAAGGCCGCGCTGGTTTCACTGTTGGTGGCGTAGCGCTGATTGACGTTAATTTTAATAACGGCGCCGCGGTTCAACAGCGGCCCATGATTCGCGTCGTGGCGGTCGCTGAAATTGGGGTGAACACCGTGCGCATTGTCTGCAGAGATCATTAAAGAATGAGCAATGGCCCGCTGCCAGCGGCTTTCATCTCCGGCAACGCGGCGCAATACCGACTCCAACATGGGTCCCTGAGCACCACTGCTCGACATACTGCCAACTTCTTCATGGTCGTTGCTGACAAGCACACTGTGTTGATCGGAGGGTGCCGACAGCAAGGCTTGCAAGCCAATAAAACAAGACAGCAGATTGTCCAGACGCGCACTGGCAATAAACTCCTGCTCAAGCCCGATTAGGGCAGCGCCCTGCACGTCGTAAAAGCTCAATTCGTAGTCTAAAACCGTGTCGACATCATTACCGCCCTGCTCAATCAGCAACTGTTTGAGCAGGGCGTTAAAGTCGGGGGCTTTCTCAGGCTGACTGATCAATACCGGCAGATCGGTCTGGGCATTGATACTACGGTTACTGTTGGCCTCTCGGTCCAAATGAATCGCCAAGCTGGGAATACAACCAATTGCTCGCTCGGTGTTAATCAGGCGATTGCGTAACTCGCCATCCTGGCTGCGGTAGCTAATGCGGCCTGCCAGGCCTAGGTCGCGATCAAACCAGGGGTTGAGCAGCGCGCCGCCATACACATCCACACCGAGCTGAAAATACCCCTTTTTGTGCAGTACCGGGTTGGGCTTCACCTTCAAGCAGGGGCTGTCAGTGTGGGCACCGACCATCTTCCAGCCCTGCTGGGCAACATCACCCAGGCCCACTCGAAACGCCACAATTGAAGCGCCGTTGCGTAGGGTATAGTAGCCCTTGCCCGCTTCAAGCGACCAATCATCACGCTCATCCAGCGCGATAAACCCCGCGGCGTCCAGCGCTGCTGCCATATTGCTCGCCGCGTGAAAAGGCGTCGGGCTGGCATCTAAAAATGCCATCAACTGCTGGTTAAACGTTTGCTTATCCATATTCAATCCGATCACTCGCTAACCCTTGTCGCTGGAAGAACGTGCGTGTTGCTGCGAAGCCTGCAGTGCTAACAGCAAACTTGATGTATCTTTCCTACCGCCGCCCAGGCTTTGCACCTGCGCGTAAAATTGGTCGACCAAGGCCGTGACAGGCAGACTGCTGCCCTGCCGACGCGCCTCGTCGAGTACATACGACAGGTCCTTGCGCATCCAGTCCACGGCAAAGCCAAAGTCAAATTCCCCGGTCAGCATGGTTTCCGCTCGATTATCCATCTGCCAGGACTGGGCGGCGCCGGCGCTGATCACATCCACAACCGCCGACATATCCAAGCCTGCGCGCTGACCAAAGTTCATTCCCTCCGCCAAACCCTGCAGCAGGCCGGCAATGCAGATCTGGTTGACCATTTTCGCCAACTGACCACTGCCAACCGCGCCAAGAAGACGGTACCGCGCCGCATAGCACTGTAATAACGGCTCAGCCTTGGCGAAAGCGGCCGGCTCACCGCCCGCCATTATTGTGAGCTTGCCGGACTCCGCTCCCGCTTGGCCACCCGATACGGGTGCATCAACAAACTGCAGGCCTGCTCGTGTGGCGGCCTGCGCCATCTCTCTTGCCAGCTCGGCAGAGGTGGTGGAATGGTCGACCACAACACCGCCACGCGGCATATGGGCAAACACGCCTTGTTCGCCACACAGCACCTCGCGCACATCAGCGTCGGCCCCCAGACAAACCGCGACAACGTCGCGACCTGCCACCGCATCCGCGACGCTCGCGGCAACGCAGTCGGAATAGGTCGCTTGCCAGCGTTGGGCTTTTTCCACACTGCGGTTGTATACGCGCAGATCTACTCCGGCCTTCGCGGCATGCCCCGCCATCGGAAAGCCCATCACACCCAAACCTAAAAATGCTGTCTTCATCACCGTCACCCGTTTTGTTTCACCGCGTTGCTATGCTGCTCGGTCAGGCTAGCACGACAGCGTAGATAATGATCGCCAGTACCACTCGGTATATGGCAAAGGGCATCATGCCGACCCGCTCCACCCACTTCATAAATACGCTGATACAGGCGTAGGCTGTTACCGCCGAAACGGCCAGACCGATTGCCAGCAGCTGCCAGGCGACATCACTGCCATGCTGCAGTAATTCCAGTAATTTATAACTACCCGCCGCCGCAATAATGGGCATGGACAACAAGAAGGAGAAGCGCGCGGCATCGCTGCGCCCCAAGCCTAATAACAGTGCCGCGGTCATGGTGATCCCCGATCGCGACGTGCCCGGTACCAACGCCAGCGCTTGTGCGAAGCCAACTAACAACGCAATGCGCAGGCCGATATCAGCAATACTGCGGCTGTGGCTCGAGTAGCGATCAACCAAACCGAGAATCACGCCAAACACTAACGTCGTTGTTGCCAGCACCACCCCGCCGCGCAGGTGTTGCTCGATAATATCGTTAAAGACCAGCCCGGCAACCACGGCGGGCAGTGTTGCCACAATCACCATCCATGCAAGCCGGCTGTCGGCGCTGTGTTGCCGTGCCACCACGCTCTGCGTCCAGGCGGTAAGCAGTGTGCTAACGTCTTTCCGAAAATACGCCAGCACCGCCAACAGCGACCCCACATGCACGGCAACATCAAAAGCAAGGCCCTGATCTTCCCAGCCCAGCAAGGTTTGCGGCAGGACTAAATGCCCGGAACTGGAGATCGGCAAAAACTCCGTTAAGCCCTGAATTGCCGCTAATATCACCGCTTGCAGTGCATCCATTACACGCTTTCCTATCTATCGAATTTGCCTGAGGCTGTTAAGCCAATGCAATTGTAGTGTGAGCAGGACCTCGGGCCGGCCCACACTGTGACTGATTTTCTATTGCTTATAACGTACTGATTATTGCTTCTTCCATGCCACGCTTTCGCGTAAATAAACCGGCTGGGCCTGCTCGGCAGGCAACACCTTCCCTGCCAACACATCTGGCTTTGCCAGCTGCAGCGCGGCGGCGGCACTCGGTAGGATCGTTTGGTCAACAGTGGCTGGCGGGGCATCGCCAAAGCGCTCTGCATAGGTCCAGCCATCGCCGATACCCGCTGCGCCCGCAGCCGTATTGTCGACTTGCTCAGGTGGCAGCAACTGATCGGCGTTTAGCGGTGCAACCACGCCATCGCGGTACTGATAGCGACCGAAATACACCTCGTCCATGCGCGCATCCAGCGCCGGTAATATCATTGCGCCTTCGGCCACGCCCTCTCGCTCAGCGTAGAACTGCGCCATCGCCGCCAGGGTTGAAACCGGCACTACTGGCAATTCCGCCGCAAAAGCCAAGCCCTGCACCGTGGCAATGGCCACCCGCAAGCCCGTAAAAGAACCCGGGCCTGCCGTAAAAACCAGTGCATCCATCTGCGCGAGCGGCAGTGAATGCGCAGCTAACATCTCATCCACCATGGGCAGTAAAAATCGCGTGTGGGCGCGAGGCAGCATACGAAAATCTTCGTACACCTGCCCTTCATGCATCAGCGCAACAGAACACGCCGATGTTGAAGCATCGATGGCAAGCAGGGTTGTCATAGGGAGAGTATCCGACAGCGCTAAAAAACGCTGGCATGATAGCACAGCACAGCCCTAACATAGGCAGCGAACACGCCGAACTCATGGATAAAACAGGGTTTTCCTCAATGCCAGAAACCAATGCCGCCCAACCCTATAGCCTGTTAATTCTGGCTGGCGGACAGGGGCGCCGAATGCAGGGCAAAGACAAGGGCCTGCTGGACTGGCAAGGCCGACCGCTCATCGCCCACATTGTCGATGCGCTTGCTGAGAATGCCCATGAAGTGTTGGTAAGCTGCAACCGCAATAGCGACCGCTACCGGGACTATGGACGCCCCCTGCCCGACACACTTCCCGACTTCCCCGGCCCCTTGGCAGGGATCCTGGCGGGGCTTGAGGGCGCATCCCACGCGCAGGTTTTGGTGGTGCCCTGCGACAACCCCTGCCCGCCCACCGACCTGTATCAGCGACTGAGCGAGCAAAGCAGCAACGCAATTCGTTTTGCCTTTGACGGAGAGCAGGACCAGGTGTTGTACGCACTTATTCCTGTAAACCTCCGCACAAGCCTGCACGGCTACTTACAGCGAGGCCAGCGCAGCGTTAAAGGCTGGTTCGAACAATGCCATGCTGAAAGAGTGGATTTCTCCGATCAGGCCGAGCGCTTTAAGAATATGAACCGGCCAAGCGATGCCGGACCTAAGCCGCGATAGTGTGGGCAACAAAAAAGACGCGCCAGGGCGCGTCTTCAAGCCAAAGCATGGGTCTAGCAGCAGTTATTGCAGATCAAATCGATCCGCATTCATCACCTTCACCCACGCAGCGACAAAGTCGCGGACAAATTTTTCCTTGGCATCGTCCTGGGCATAAACCTCGGCATAGGAGCGCAGGATCGAATTCGAGCCAAACACCAGGTCAACGCGTGTCGCCGTCCACTTCACCTCGCCACTAGCGCGGTCACGCAGCTCGAACAGGTTGTCGCTGACCGGCTTCCAGGCGTAACGCATATCGGTTAGCGTGACAAAGAAGTCGTTAGTCAAACTACCCACGCGGTCGGTAAACACGCCATGCTGGCTCCCACCGGCGTTTGCGCCCAATACACGCATCCCGCCGATCAAGACTGTCATTTCTGGCGCGCTGAGCCCCAGCAACTGACTACGGTCCAACATCAACTCTTCGGCAGACACTGTGAAGTCAGCTTTCAGCCAATTTCGGAAAGCGTCGTGCAGCGGCTCCAACACCGCGAAAGACTCAATGTCTGTCATCTCTGCAGTGGCATCACCGCGCCCGGGTGAAAACGGCACAGTGACTGCCACCCCGGCGTTTTGTGCGGCTTGTTCAACAGCCGCACTACCGGCCAGTACAATGAGGTCTGCCATGCTTACCGACACACCCTGCGCTTCGCGCACCTTCTCGAGGGTTGTTAACACTTTGTTAAGGCGCTCGGGCTCGTTGCCCACCCAGTCACGCTGGGGTGCCAAGCGAATACGGCCACCATTCGCCCCGCCGCGACAATCCGAGTTTCGAAAAGTGCGCGCACTGTCCCAAGCGGTGGCGACCAACTCAGATACTGTCAAGCCACTGGCAAGTACCGCGCGTTTCAAGGCTTCCACGTCGCCTTCAGACAAGCGGGTTTCTGACGCCGGAATTGGGTCTTGCCAAATCAAGTCCTCGGCAGGCACGTCAGCGCCCAGATAACGGCTTTTAGGCCCGAGGTCGCGGTGCGTTAACTTAAACCAAGCGCAGGCGAACACCTCGGAAAAGTACGCAGGGTCTTTGTAGAACCGCTCGGCAATAACGCGATAGGCGGGGTCTTTAATCATCGCCATATCGGCATCAGTCATAATCGGATTATGGCGCTGCGACGGGTCGTTGGCATCGACTGGCTTGTCCTCTTCCTTGATGTCTATCGGTTCCCACTGCCAGGCGCCAGCCGGGCTCTTTTTCAGCTCCCAGTCGTAGGTAAACAGTAGGTAGAAGTAGCCGTTGTCCCACTGGGTGGGGTTGGTTGTCCAGGCCCCCTCAAGACCACTGGTCACAGCGTCACGGCCTACCCCGCTTCCATTGGGGTTACGCCAGCCCAAACCCTGCTCAGCAACATCGGCACCTTCCGGCTCGGGGCCGAGGGCTTCCGCGTCGCCATTGCCGTGACATTTACCCACCGTGTGACCGCCAGCAGTGAGCGCTACAGTCTCCTCGTCGTTCATCGCCATGCGCGCAAAGGTAAGGCGAACATCCTCAGCAGTTTTTAGCGGGTCGGGCTTGCCATCAACGCCCTCTGGGTTAACGTAAATCAGGCCCATTTGCACTGCCGCGAGGGGATTGTCGAGCGCGCCGCGCTCATCACTATTCATGCGGTCTTGGCCCTTGCCAAGCCATTCGCTCTCAGAACCCCAATTAATATCCTTTTCCGGGTGCCAAATATCTTCGCGCCCGCCGGCGAAACCGTAGGTCTTCAGCCCCATCGACTCATAAGCCATATTACCGGCCAAAATCATCAGGTCTGCCCAAGACAGCTTGTTGCCGTACTTCCTCTTGATCGGCCACAACAGGCGCCGGGCTTTATCCAGATTGGCATTATCAGGCCAGCTATTTAGGGGGGCGAAGCGCTGGTTACCGGTAGCCGCACCGCCACGTCCATCGGCAATGCGGTAGGTGCCAGCAGCGTGCCAGGCCATGCGAATCATCAGACCACCGTAGTGCCCCCAGTCGGCAGGCCACCAATCTTGCGAGTCCGTCATCAATGCCTTGAGGTCACTCTTAACCGCCTCCAGATCCAGCTGCTTAAACGCCTCTGCATAGTTGAAATCCTCGGCCATTGGATTGCTCTTGCGGTCGTGCTGGTGAAGCAAATCCAGATCCAGCGAATTGGGCCACCAGGATGCAACCTGCGTTTCTTGGCGTGTATTCGCGCCGTGCATTACCGGGCATTTACCGCCCGAGGTAGAAGAACCAGTCATCGTCGATCTCCATTTATTAAGTCAGCGTATTCATTTTTTTAGCAACACCACCTGCCCTTGAACCTAGCACAGCTTTCTGACCAAGGTCGTCAATCAGCGCTCAGCAGCATTCTTTCCCTATTCCGCAAAACGCGACAACGCGCCTTTCGGTCCAGGCACGACTAGTAAGCCTGCAGACAGAAAAAAGATGAAATCGATTATTAGTATTAAAATGATAGATTTTGGCGATGACTGCTCAGACTGAGCGCCCAGTTAGCCCCGAAGAAAAGCCAGAAATGAAAAAGGCCCGCCATAGGCGAGCCTTTAAATTTGGTACGACCGAGTGGATTCGAACCACCGACCCCCACCATGTCAAGGTGGTGCTCTAACCAACTGAGCTACGGTCGTATTGTTGAGAGCCGCGCATTATAAGCAGGCAATTCGGGGAAGACAAGCCCAGCCGCCAATTAGCTAATAAACATGCGCTCCTTAATCTCGTGAAGCTTGTCGCGCAGTTTGGCCGCCGCTTCAAACTCGAGGTTTTTAGCGTGTTCCTGCATCTGCTGTTCCATCGTTTTAAGCATTTTCGCTAGTTCATTCGGCGCCAGGCTCTCTGCATCGAGCAGATAATCACCGGCGGGCTCTGCTGCTTTGCGCTGGTCACGCCCACGACGATTGGCTTTTGACCCCGGCGCCGCCGCCGCTTCTAAAATATCCTCAACGGATTTGTGCACGCCCTTGGGCACAATGCCGTGCGCCTCGTTGTGGGCAAGCTGCTTCTCGCGACGGCGCTCGGTCTCGTCAATAGCGCGGCGCATGGATCCGGTAATATTATCGCCGTACAAAATTGCCTTGCCGTTCAAGTTTCGCGCCGCGCGGCCAATTGTCTGTATTAAAGAGCGCTCAGAGCGCAGAAAGCCCTCTTTGTCTGCATCGAGTATCGCCACCAGCGACACTTCCGGCATGTCCAAACCCTCTCGCAGCAAATTGATGCCGACAAGCACGTCGAATTTGCCGAGGCGTAAATCCCGGATGATCTCTACGCGCTCGACCGTGTCGATATCGGAGTGCAAATACCGGCAGCGAATATCGTGCTCGTCGAGATACTCAGATAAGTCCTCGGCCATGCGCTTGGTCAGGGTAGTGACCAACACCCGCTCTTTCTTTTCCACCCTCACGTTGATTTCTGACAGCAGATCATCAACCTGGGTACTGGCCGGACGGACCTCAACCGCGGGGTCAACCAGCCCTGTCGGGCGCACGACTTGCTCAACAACACGCGCCGCGTGCTCTTCTTCATAAGGCCCCGGTGTTGCTGACACCAGAATTAACTGCGGCACAAGGCGCTCCCACTCCTCAAAGCGCATCGGTCGATTATCCAGCGCCGACGGCAGGCGGAAACCATACTGCACCAGCGTTTCTTTACGGGAGCGGTCACCTTTATACATCGCGCCAATTTGTGGAATGGTCACGTGAGACTCATCGATGACGACCAAGGCATTTTCAGGCAAATAATCAAACAAGGTTGGCGGCGCCGCCCCGGGCTCTCTGCCAGACAAATACCGAGAGTAGTTTTCGATGCCGTTGCAATAGCCCAGCTCGCGAATCATCTCCAGATCGTAGCGGGTGCGCTGCTCCAAGCGCTGCGCCTCGACGAGCAGCTCATTGCTGCGCAGTTGTTCCAAACGGTCCTTAAGCTCTAGCTCGATTTTATCCACTGCAGACAGCAGCGTTTCTCGCGGCGTTACATAGTGGCTTTTCGGGTAAATAGTGACCCGCGGCATCTTGCCGTACGACTCGCCCGTCAGCGGATCAAAACCGCTGATGCTGTCGATCTCGTCGTCAAACAATTCGACCCGCACCGCATCCTTTTCACTCTCGGCAGGAAAAATATCAATCACATCGCCCCGAACGCGGTAGGTGCCGCGCTGGAAAGCCATATCGTTGCGGGTGTATTGCAACTCGGCAAGGCGACGCAGCAACTTGCGCTGGTCGATACGTTCACCACGCACTAGGTGAAGCACCATTTTAAAATACAGCTCGGGGTCCCCCAGGCCGTAGATCGATGATACCGACGACACAATAATGGCATCGGAACGCTCCATCAGCGCCTTAGTCGCCGACAAACGCATTTGCTCAATATGATCGTTTACCGACGCGTCTTTCTCTATGAACGTGTCTGACGCCGGCACATAGGCTTCGGGCTGGTAGTAATCGTAGTAGGAGACGAAATACTCCACCGCATTATTCGGGAAAAACTCTTTAAACTCGCCGTAAAGCTGAGCCGCAAGGGTTTTATTGGGCGCCATTACGATAGTCGGCCGCTGCAGTTGTTCCACCACATTGGCAATGGTGAAGGTTTTACCCGAACCGGTTACCCCCAGCAGCGTCTGCGCATGCAGACCCGCGTTCACCCCTTCCACCAAGCCCTTAATTGCAGAAGGCTGATCTCCGGCCGGAGCAAACTTGGAAACAACTTGAAAGGGCTTAGCCATAACTCTCCTCGACACTGGAATTGCTGGCAAAGCGGCCAGTTTACACCATTGTGGAGGGAGTACGCAGAAGCGCGTTCAAGCGATGGCTAAGCAGAGGAAAACGCTAGAAAAAATGCTTTTTAAAATTTTCTTGGCCAAAAGCTTGACGCCCCAAAGAATGGCCTTTAATATGCGCGGCCTCAGCTGTTGAGACAGCTATTCCGCCTTAGCTCAGTTGGTAGAGCAAATGACTGTTAATCATTGGGTCGCTGGTTCGAGCCCAGCAGGCGGAGCCAAACAAGTAAAAGGGCTACATCGAAGGATGTAGCCCTTTTTTGTTGCCCGCTGTTTATGCCTCCCTCACCAATGATAATTCGCCTGCAAGGCAATGCTGCGGGGTGATTCGAGAAAGGCGTAGTGCCCCTTTGAACCGAATATCGTGTAGGACGTGGGGGTATCGCTGGCATAGGTAATAACGGTTTCATCCGTGAGGTTTTTACCCACGAGAGCGACATCCCAGGTTTCATCAATAGCGCCAATACCAATGCGCCCATTCCATTTCACATAGCCCTCTTGGTCTACTGCAGGATCGAGGTTTTGCGCCGGGTTGTAGTCGTCGGTAAATATCGCGTCCAGGCTAATTGCCATACCCAGCGTATCGCTGATTGGCACCCGCCATACCGCTAGCAGATTGCCAGCCCAATCGGCAACGTACTGGTTAGTCATGCCGCTGTAATCACAGTTAATACCGTCAGCAGCGGTGGGAGCCTGGCCCGCCAAACACTGACCGTTTTCGTAGTCTTCAAACTCGAAATCAAGCAGTGCCAGAGCGCCGGCCAACATCAGAGTCTCGGTCACCTGCCAGCGCCCGTCGAGCTCTATGCCCTGAGTTACCGCACTGGCGGCATTGCCAACATTAAAGCCGAGCGTACCGTCAAAGATGCTGACTTGAAGGTTGTCGTAGCGGGTATTGAACAGTGCGATATTAAACTCTGCGGCGCCGTCAAACAGTGACATTTTTGCGCCAAGCTCAATACTTTCCGACTCTTCTTCTTCGTACTCAAAGGTACCAATCAATACCGGACGAGGACTCGGATCCGCCGGAGCATTGGGGTTATGCGGAACCGGCTCTGCACTTGGCGAGGCGTTGGAACGAGCGTCGTATCCACCAGATTTGAAGCCCCGGCTCCAGGTGATGTAGGTCATCACATCCGGGGTGACGTCGAACTGGAGGTTAATGGACGGCGATAGCTGGGACTCCGTTCGCTTGCCGCTAAGGTCGTGGCGCTCGGCGGCAAAGCTGATCGCGGCAACGGTATCGGTCTCGCCGAAAGGGCGGTCGCTATAGTCTAGGTTGCCGAAGCGAAACTTGCGGCTACCGGTCTTGCGCTCATAGGTGTATCGCCCACCAAACGTTAGGCGCAGGTCGTCGCGCAGCTTCCAGGTCGCTTGCATAAAGCCTGAGCCCAGCAGGGAGTCGCTGTTAAAATCACGTGGAGAGGTTAAACCCGCTATCGCATTACCGGCATCACCAATGCCGAGAATTTCCTCCGGCGAGCCACCCAAGGGGTTGGGGTCGCGATCACCCCGCGCGCCTCCTTCTGTGGCATCAGCAGCGTTGAGCAGTTGCACGATCAGGTCTGAGTCAACGATGATGCTGTCGAAAAAATACAGCGAGTTCTTCTGAAAATACAAGCCAGCGATGTATTCCCAGTTGCCGTCGATGGGGGACATCCAACGAAACTCCTGACTGAACTGCTCATAGTCTTCCTGCAGTACCAGCTTAAAGCCCTCGGCGGCGGTAAAGTCACAGTCGCAGAGATCGTCGTATTCATAGGCAACGTAGGCCGTCGTCGCAGTAAACTGATGGCCACCGCGAAACCAATCAGCGTTGACGGTCACATTGATGGTGTCGTTGTTGCTGTAGTCACCGTTTGAAGAGCGCTTAAAGTCCTGGAAGTTATTGCGTACAGAGTCGTGACTATTGATATCCAACACTCCCGGCACTTGGGTGCTATCGGCAATCTCAGCGTAAGTACGCCCGGTAAACAGCGGATTAGTGCTTTCGGAAGGCTGGTCGTTAATGATCTCCACTTGGCGACCGAGCACATCAAAACTACCAATCTCGATTTTCGCACTCAGGCTCAGTTCGTCTGAGGCTTCCCACAGCACTTTGAGGCGGACGGTTTCTTCTGAATAGTTAGGCTCGTCTCGACCCAAGGTGAGATTTTCTATATACCCACCAAACTCGCGTTTTCGCGCTGCAAAGCGCAAGCCTATCGCGTCACTGATGGGCCCGGACAGGGCAAGATCGATAACCTCCTCATCAAACTCCGGCTCGTAGACCGCCGACACAAAACCCTCGAATTCGTCTCCCGGGCTGGCTGTGATAATGCTAATCGCCCCGGCAATACTGTTTTTTCCGTACAGGATATTCTGCGGGCCTCGCAGCACTTCAACGCGGGCAAGGTCCAAAAACGGCGCTCTCGCTAACTGGGCGCGGCCGTAATAAACGCCATCCACATACATGCCCACCGACTGTTCAAACCCCTGATTAATTCCAGAGCCGATACCGCGAATATATATGGCTGTGCCAATACCGTTCTCTGACATGGTCAGATTTGGCACATAGGCTTGGAGGTCTTGAATCTTATTCAACCCTGCCTCCAACAGTTTCTCGCCGGATACCGCATTGACAGAAACAGGCACATCTTGAAGGCTCTGCTCTCGCAGCTGCGCTGTCACGATGACCTCTTCCAAGGTCGCGGAATGCAAGCTAAATGACAGAGGAAACAAAATAGCGGCGCAGGCCAAGCCCTGCACGGCCGATAGCAATCTAGGAGACATAGTCACTCCACAACGGTTTATTGTTATTGTTCAGTGGTGGGGATCAGTATAACGACACAATAAAAGCAATCAATGCCATAGCAGCCCTAGACTAGTCTCCACTGTGGAGACTCCCGGTCCGGGCATTAACGCGGTACACTGCCCCTGGCAATGGGTTGCTGAGGTAGGAATGAAATATCTGATAATAACGATGGCGCTGCTTCTGCCGTATTCAGGAATGGCAGAGCCCACCTTTAGCGACGGCCATACGGCGATGCAACGTTACTTTGAAAATACCCCGGCCTTTGCTACTCACAAGGCCGTATGGCTTCGCTACAACCGGCTGATGCTCAGCGCGAATACTGAGCGGATCAAAGCCAAAAGCCTGGCCAAAGCGGCCTGCCAGCTACTGGTACAAAATGGCTTCACGAATATTGATGTCGCGGTTGCCGTGACCGACCATCGTACACTCGAAAAAAACAACAACGTTACGGGCGTTACTGAGCGATACTGCCAGCGCTGAGCAGCGATTAAAACGGCCAGACGAGTGGGACGATCAGCAGCGTCATTGCGCCTACCAGCGCCGTTAACGGCACCCCCATTTTGAAAAAATCGGTAAAGCGATAGTTCCCAGGGCCGTAGACCATCAGGTTAGTTTGATAACCAATCGGCGTGGCAAAACTTGCCGATGCGGCCATCATCAAGGTTACCGCAAAAGGTAATAGACTGACCTCTAGCTGCTGACTGGCCGCCAGGGCGATGGGGAACACAATAACCGCCGCAGCAAGATTGGAAATCACCGCGGAGAACAACGCTGTCACGAGAAAAATTGCCGCCAATGTCGCGACCGGCGAACCCGCAGCGATGTTAACGAGGCCTTCCGCTATGGCTGACGCCGCGCCGGTTTTCTCCATCGCCCCACCCAAAGCAATCGAAGACGCGATTACCAATAGCACCTGCCAATCGACACTGCGGCGGGCTTCATTCGCCTGTATGCATCGTGTCAGGATCATTAAACTCGCTGCCAAAAATGCGGCTTTAAGCATCGATAACCAGCCAAATGCGACACTGAGGACCATCCCCAACATGATCAGCGAAGCACGCAGGCGATGCTCATGACGAACAGGGCGAGAATTTTCAATGGCGCTCACCAATAGAAAATCGCGCGAATAACGCTGGTTACTAACAAAGTCCTCATGGGCTTCGAGCAAAAGCGTATCGCCCGCCTCCAGCTCGATATCCCCTAACTTTCCCTTTAGTTGCTCGCCATTGCGGGACACCGCGATAACAACGGCACCATAATGATTACGAAAGCGCATATCACGCACGCGCCGGCCAAGCTGGGGGAAGTTGTGTGAAATCACCACCTCAACCAAACACCGGTTTAAGTTGCCGGCCTCAAGCTTAAAGACCTGTTTCTCCGCCAGTTTTAAACCGTGAACATTTTTTAGGTCAACAACGGAACGGACGTCTCCAGCAAATACCAACTGATCATTCGCAAGCAATTTTTCATTAGGCGAAACAGCGGTGATTATTTGCTGAGCACGCACGATCTCGACGAGAAACATACCCGGCAGTTGCCGCAGTCCCGCTTCTTCGATGCTTTGCCCCACCACCGGACTCCCCGGCTCGACCAACATTTCGACGATGTATTGACGAGTATCACCAAAGCGCTCGTCCTGACCACCACGATCAGGCAGTAACCGCCTAGAAAATAACAGTATGAACAGAATCACCAGCACGGTGCAGGGCACACCGATCCAGGCCAGTTCAAACATGCCCAGCCCTTGCTCAGGGAGTACCTGCAGCATCATGCCGTTCACCACCAAGTTGGTGCTGGTGCCAACCAGGGTACAGGTACCGCCAACAATGGCGGCGTAACTCAGCGGCATCATCAATTGTGAGGCCGACAAGCCATTGCGCTTTGCCCAGTCCCGCACCGCGGGGATTAACATCGCGACTACCGGCGTGTTATTCAAAATACTGCTAAATACCGCCACCGGCGTCATCAAACGCAGCTGTGCAGCACCGGCCGATTTGGGGCGCCCGAGCACGTTGTTGGAAATCCAGCTCACCACACCGGTCTCTGACAGGGCTTGGGCGACAATAAACAACACGCCCACCGTGACCATACCCTCATTGGACATGCCCGCCAGCGCTTCTTCCGGCGTTAGGACGCCCAGCAGCAACAGCACGGTGACACCACCACACAGCACCATATCAGCCGGTCGCCGGCTGAAAATCAGTGCCGTTAAACAGGCGGCGATCACTGCCAGTGTCAGCCAAGCATCCAGGGTGAGCATTTTAGTCAGCTAGGCTCCGGTAGAATGTCTCGAACTGCTCGCAGAAATGTTCGAGCGTATCACCGGCCAAGTCGTTAATCCCCGCCGCCGCGGCTCGTCCGCCGCCTGTTGGGAATTGACGGCAAAACTCATCAGCGCCGCGCTTGTTGTTGAGCGGCGCGCGAATGCTAACCAGATAGTTACCATCGGCTTTTTCAGTGAGCACCGCATGGGCCCGGTCCGGGTGAGCGTTGGCAAGGTCATTGCTGTATACACCACTCACGCGGCGCGCCCAGCGCTCATTGGGTAATACGTAAACCGCCGCAATATCACTGCTGCGAACCGGCGGCAATTGCGCGGCGGCGGTCATATCACTGTGGTAGCCCGACTCCAGCTTGCTAAACGTGCCTGCCGAATCGGCAATAAAGTCGAGGGGATTGCTGAACGGCAGCAACTCTGCAAACAGCTCTGTGGGTGTGAAATGGAGATCATCCAAACTGGCACCGTAGCCGTTGTAGTTGAGATAAATTCCCAGATTCTCAAGTTTTTCGAGGTCCGCCTCGGCAACATTTTGCTGTGCAGCCAAGGTTTGCGCGCTCTTGCGCAGGTTGTCGCCATAAGCGCCGACAATTGCCCACAGGGCGTATTCACCTTGCAGATGCCCGTTTACCAGTAAGCTCGTGCAGACGTCTGCAGCAGTATTGATTTTTGTAGACAGCTTCGCGTGCTCCGGAATATCTCCAGCAAAGTGGTGGTCGACGTAGAACACCTCTGCCCCATTGGCCAGCAATGCCGTTAACCCTTCCCGGTTTTTATCAAGCGACACGTCCAACACGGTTACCCGGTCCCCCTCACCAGCCTCTACGCGATCGAGCAAGGCGATATCCCGCTTAACACCGCTGACGAGTTGGCTTTCCTGGGGGTCGGCTAACCTTAACTGCACCAGCGCACACAGTCCGTCAGCATCACCATTAAATACATCAATTACCGCCATTACTGCTCTATTCCCTGTATTCGTAATTCAATTTGAAGAGGCATTATCACCGATCGACGTGCGAGTGAGCTCAGACACCGAGTGCTCGGTTAATATCACGTAGCGCGGCCAAGGGCTCGGCGGCACGATTAATTGGACGACCAATAACCAAATAGTTGCTGCCCATTCGCACAGCATCCTCCGGCGTGGCAATGCGTTGCTGATCATCGCTAGCACTATCGCGGGGGCGAATACCTGGTGTAACCAGTAAGAAGTCATCCCCACGCTCTGCTCTGAGTTTCTCGGCTTCCTGTGCAGAGCAAACCACACCGTCCATGCCACTGTCGTGGGCCAAACGGGCGAGATGACTCACTTGCTCAGCGGCGCTGCGCTCGACGCCCAGCTCTGACAGCTCATTCTCACCCATGGATGTCAGTACCGTCACAGCAATAAGAATCGGCGCCTTGTCACCATAGGGCTGCAAGGCCTCACGCGCCGCCTTCATCATTGCCGAGCCGCCGCTGGCATGAACGTTGACCATCCACACACCACGCTCAGCCGCCGCCCTCACAGCCGCCGCCACAGTGTTGGGAATGTCGTGGAATTTCAGATCCAGGAACACCTCGAAACCGCGTTGGTGCAGGATATCCAAGACCTTCGGTCCAAATAGGGTAAACAGCTCTTTACCCACCTTGACGCGACACTCGCGGGGGTCAAGCTGATCAACAAGTTTAAGAAGCTCTTCTTCCGTTGCGACATCGAGTGCAACCAGTACAGGAGAATGCGTGGTCATGGAAAGTTAATCGCCTTGGCTACTACGGATGGGCGCAATAGTACCCCACTGCTCGCAGCTGGGACACAGCCAGTGTTGTTTCCGACCCGAAAAGCCGCAATGTCGACAACAATAACTGGGCCGACTTGCACATAAACTATATAACTCGGACACAATTTCTCGCCCGGATTCGCTTGCGTCCAACTCCCGCTCAAGCAGCGCCAACAGTAATTTTATCGTCGGCCGCTGAGACACCGCGTCTTTAAGGTAGGCCCGCGCCGCCTCAAGGCTCTCGAAGTCTTTCGCCACCTCGTTGTGCAAGGTTGAGCTCTGGGTCACCTGTGCCAGCGCACGCAGCGCCTGAGAGTATGACGGCGCATCGGCAAGACGACTGAAAGCATCGCGAAACAGCGGCAGTATTTCGCTGGCATAAGCGGGTTGCCCCTCCGCGACAGCGTGCAATAAATTCAGCGCATACTCGGGCTGTTCGTCCATTACTAACTTCGCCAATGACATTGCCGCCCGCGGGTTTTCGGCGTCGGCCTCCCGCGCTTTTTGCAATATCGATTTCGCCTGAGTCCAATCTCCAGCAGAGGCGCGTTCGTCGGCGAGCTCACAATAATAGTGACTCAATGCCACCGAAACTTGCGGATCGCTGTCAGTTTTTTGTTTCAGTAGCCAACCACGCTTGGGCAAGCGTCGTCTCGCAACGGCGATCGCCTTTTCCCAGTCTTTCTCGGCCTGATAGATTTGCTGGAGGTAGTCGAGTGCCTCGGCCTCGTTCTCACTCGCCTCCGCCACCAAGTCCCGCAATAGTCGCTCAGCCCGGTCGTGTAAGCCTGCGGATATGTAATCCTTAGCCAGCTCCAGATGCACCTGCTGCAAGCCACTTTTGGGAAGGTTGGGTCGCGCCAACAGGTTCTGGTGAATCCGCGTAGCCGCTTCCAATTCGCCCTTGCCACGCATTAATCGCGCCAAGGAAAGATGGGTATCCAGGGTCTGCTCATTGACGGCAATGGCCTGAATGAATTCATCAACAGCGGTGCCAGGCTGCTCACTGAGCAGAAAGCGCAGGCTGTGGTAATAGGCGTCATCACGACCTTTTCCCGAGACCCCCGAACGACTCTGCGACCGCCTCCCCAACAGCCAACCCAGCGCTGTGGCAAAGAACAATAAGGTAAAGGGTAGCAATAGCTCCATTGCTGCTAGCGGCTAGGACCGGCCTCCACAGGCGGGGTTGAAGGCTGCCGCAAGCTGCGACGCAAACGCATTCTGCTCGCCTGCAAGCGCAACACTAACAGCGATGCAGATAATATCCCGCAGACACCGCCGGTAAAAAAGGCGGCGATCATCCAAGTCGATATACGCTGTTCCGGCAACTCCGTAACGAGGATATTGAGCGGAACCAACGCTGTATTCTCGATGCTAAAAAGCAGTCCAAATGTAATAACAGCAACGATGAGCAGCAATAGGAAGATGGACTTAAGGATCTGCATCTGACATGACACCCATAAAAAAACGGTATGGCCAAAGACCATACCGTTTCTGTTTAGAGAAGGCTAGCTACACTGCCTTAGCTCGAGATCAAACTCTGGTTTACTCGCTCACGAAGCTCTTTACCCGGCTTAAAATGTGGAACATATTTTCCCGGTAACTGAACCGTTTCGCCCGTTTTAGGGTTACGGCCCATGCGAGGCTCGCGATAATGCAGAGAGAAGCTACCAAATCCGCGAATTTCAATCCGGCTGCCAGTCGCCAATACTTGAGACATATGCTCAATCATGGTCTTCACAGCCAGTTCAATATCCTTGTGAGATAACTGCGGCTGACGCTCAGCCATCAGCTCTATCAACTCAGATTTGGTCATTGCTTAATCCCGTCAATTCCGACATCAAGCCTAGCTTAGCACTTTTTTGCTTATAAGCCAGTATGTTACGGGCATTCACAAGAGAATGCCCGCAGCATTAGGACTTAGTCCTTGCTTTCCATCTGAGCTTTGATCAGGTCACCGATAGTTGCAGGGGCAGCTTCAGTTTCCTTCTCGCGCAGGGCTTTAACCGCTTCTTTCTCGTCTTCCATGTCTTTCGCTTTGATAGACAGGCTCAGAGCGCGGTTCTTGCGATCTACGCTGATGATCTTAACTTCAACTTCTTCGCCTTCTTTCAGCACATTGCGCGCATCTTCAACGCGGTCACGGCTGATTTCAGACGCTTTCAACACACCTTCAACTTCTTCGGCCAGCACAACAACTGCGGCTTTCGCGTCAACTTCTTTAACAGTACCAGTCACGATGCTACCGCGATCGTTGACGGCAACGTAGTCAGAGAAGGGATCTTCTTCCAGCTGCTTGATACCCAGAGAAATGCGCTCGCGCTCGGGGTCGATAGACAGGATAACGGTCTCGATCTCGTCGCCTTTCTTGAACTTGCGAACCGCGTCTTCGCCGCTCTCGTTCCAAGAGATGTCTGACAGGTGAACCAGACCGTCGATGTTGCCGTCCAGCCCGATGAAGATACCGAAGTCAGTGATCGACTTGATGGCACCGCTGATGCGATCGCCTTTAGTGAACTGAGAACCGAAGGCATCCCATGGGTTCTGCTGGCACTGCTTGATACCCAGAGAAATACGACGACGCTCTTCGTCGATATCCAGGATCATCACTTCTACTTCGTCGCCTACTTGTACGACTTTAGAAGGATGGATGTTTTTGTTGGTCCAATCCATTTCAGAAACGTGAACCAGACCTTCAACACCCTCTTCGATCTCGGCAAAGCAACCGTAGTCAGTCAGGTTAGTGACCTTGGCTTTCACGCGGCTGTTTTCTGGGTAACGGGTTTTGATTGCCACCCAGGGATCTTCGCCCAGTTGCTTCAGACCCAGAGATACGCGGTTGCGCTCACGGTCGAACTTGAGGATGCGAACGTCAATTTCATCGCCAACGTTAACGATTTCGCTTGGGTGCTTAATGCGCTTCCAAGCCATGTCAGTGATGTGCAGCAGGCCGTCGATGCCGCCGAGGTCTACGAATGCACCGTAGTCGGTCAGGTTCTTAACGATACCTTTAACAACCATGCCTTCTTGCAGAGATTCCAGCAGTGCTTCGCGCTCTTCGCTGTTAACACTTTCCAGAACCGCACGACGAGAAACAACAACGTTGTTGCGCTTCTGGTCCAGCTTGATCACTTTAAATTCGAGTTCTTTGCCTTCCAGGTGAGCGGTGTCGCGCACGGGGCGTACATCAACCAATGAGCCGGGCAGGAACGCGCGGATGCTGTTGATGTCAACGGTGAAACCACCTTTTACTTTGCCGTTAATGATACCGGTTACTGTTTCTTCTGCCTCGTAGGCAGCTTCCAGTGCGGTCCATGCTTCGGCGCGCTTTGCTTTCTCGCGAGACAGACGGGTTTCACCGAAACCATCTTCAACAGACTCCAGTGCAACCTGCACCTCGTCGCCAATTTGCAGAGAGAAATCGCCGCCTTCAGCAACGAATTGATCGCGAGGAATAACCCCTTCCGACTTCAGACCAGCGTGTACGGTTACCCAGTCGCTGTCGATATCGATAACTACGCCGGTTACGATAGAACCGGGCTTCATATCGATCGTTTTTAAACTTTCTTCAAACAGTTCAGCAAAGCTTTCGCTCATTAGTCATTACCTGAAATTAGCAGTGGTATAACCACCATATCGCCGCATTACCAGCTAACGCGGGTCAGTTTTTTAAAGTCTTTCCGACGACTAGCTGGCTTTAACACCGCCGGAAACACCCTTAGAAACACTTACTGCGCTCAAGACGCAGAAAAACGCGCACTCACTTCCGTGAGTACCCGTTCAAAAACTTGCTCGATCCCCAGTGAGCTGCTGTCTATCAGCACCGCATCGTCCGCTGGCTTAAGCGGTGAATGCTCGCGCTCAGAGTCACGCCGATCACGCTCTTGGATCTCTTTTAAAAGGGTCGCGAGGTTAACACTATCGCCCTTGTCTTTCAACTGCTTGTAGCGACGACGTGCGCGCTCCTCGGCACTGGCGGTAAGAAACACCTTCAATGGTGAGTCGGGGAAAACGACGGTTCCCATATCACGGCCATCGGCAACCAGGCCTGGTGCTTGCACAAAGTCACGCTGGCGCTGCAGCAATGCCTGTCGAACAGCGGGCAGTACCGCAACCTTCGATGCCAGCAGTCCAGTGGTTTCAGTACGAAGCTCACCGCTGACATCCACACCTTCTAGCATCACCCGACTCGGCTCACCGGCTTGGCCCGGCAAGAAGGCAACGTCTAAATCCGCCGCCAAAGCCGCGACCGCCTGTTCATCGGAAAAATCCACTTGATGTTTATCAGCCGCCATCCCCACCAGGCGATACAACGCGCCACTGTCGAGTAAATGCCAGCCCAACTTGAGTGCCAGCATCTGACAGAGCGTGCCTTTGCCCGAACCACTGGGGCCATCAATACAAATCACAGGAAGGGTCATTTGCACACCTCAATCCGCATACCGACTTGCGTCGCCAACTCGACAAAGTTGGGGAAGGAGGTAGCGACGTTGTCGCAGTCTTCGATATGAATGGTATCGCTTGCTCGCAGCGCAGCGACAGAGAACGACATAGCAATGCGGTGATCGTGATGGCTATTCACGCGGCCACCGCCTATCGGACCGCCATCGATAATGATGCCGTCTGGCGTCGCCTGCGCATTCACACCCAAAGAGACCAAGCCATCGGCCATGACTTGAATGCGGTCACTCTCCTTTACCCGCAACTCTTCCGCGCCGCGCAGCACGGTACGCCCCTCGGCGCAGGCCGCGGCGACAAACAGCACGGGAAATTCGTCGATGGCTAAAGGCACTTGCTCTTCAGGAATGTCGATGCCCTTGAGCGGTGCGTAGCGAACACGTATATCGGCAACCGGCTCACCGCCTACCTCGCGCTCATTGCTTAGGGTAATGTCGCCGCCCATCTCCCGCAGAATGTTAATAACACCGACGCGGGTAGGGTTAATACCCACATGCTGCAGCGTTAAATCTGCACCGGGAGCAATACTGGCCGCCACCATGAAAAAGGCCGCAGAGGAGATATCGGCAGGCACATCTATATGTACCGCCTTCAAGCGATGCCCCCCGCTCAACGTTGCCGTGGCACCGTTGACTGCCACCGGATAACCAAAGCCTTTCAGCATACGCTCGCTGTGATCACGGGTTGGCGCAGGCTCGGTGGTGCGCGTTTCGCCCTCGGCATACATACCGGCAAGTAAGACACAGGATTTCACCTGGGCGCTGGCCATAGGCAACACATAGTCTATCGCCTTAAGCTGTTGGCCACCGCGCAGGGTTAAGGGCGGACGCCCGCCTTCTGCGGTTTCAACCACCGCACCCATTTCACGCAGCGGCGCCGCCACACGCTCCATCGGTCGTTTACTTAACGACACATCGCCGGTCATCGTCACGTCAAACGGTTGCCCCGCCAGCAGGCCCGCCAATAGGCGCATGGAGGTACCGGAATTACCCATATACAGCTCGCCCGCTGGCGCCTGAAGGCCGTCTCGACCGACACCGTGGATCGTCACGCGACCGGCATCAGGCCCCTCTATCTCGACACCCATCGCTTGAAACGCCTTCAGCGTGGACAGCGCATCTTCACCCTCAAGAAAGCCTTCAACGGTGGTTGTGCCGTCGGCGATAGCACCGAACATAATGGAGCGATGGGAGATCGATTTATCACCGGGAACCCGAACGGTACCGTTCACCGTACCACCGGGTTGAGCTAGAAATTCCACAAGTATTGTCTCTGCTGTACGTTAAGATTTAGTTTGCTTGCGCCCGACCATGTACTGCCCGAGAAAGTGCTCATCTCGCGCCTGTTTGGCGCGACTAAAGACTTGTTTAATCGCGGGGCCATCCGAGTCCGCAATAAGCTGGCGAACCTCGGTCAAATGATCGGCAAAGGTATCCAGACCGTTAAGAATCGCTTGGCGGTTCGCCAATACAATATCGTGCCACATCGTTGGGTCGCTGGAGGCGATGCGCGTAAAGTCGCGAAACCCCCCGGCGGCGAAACGGAAGATATCGGCGGCGCTGCCACTGGCAGCCAGCGCGTCAACCAGGGTGTAGGCCAATACGTGAGGCAAATGGCTGGTCGCCGCCAGCACGGCGTCGTGCTCATCAACCGCCATATCGACAACTTCTGCCCCGGCGTGTTGCCACATTTCGCGAACTGTCGCGACGGCATCAGCATCATTACTGTCCAGCGGCGTGAGAATCACCCGATGATCGACAAAGAGATCCGTCTTTGCCGCCTCTACGCCGCTTTGCTCAGACCCGGCAATCGGGTGAGCCAATACGAAACGCGCCGGCAGCTCACCGAACACTGACTCCGCCGCGCGAAGAATATTTCCCTTTACACTGGCCACATCAGTCACAATCGTGCGCTCGCTGAGCAGCGGCGCGAGGTCGGCCATCACTTGCTCGGCAACCAGCGTAGGCGTAGCAATCAGTACCACATCGGCATCGTGAACCGCCTCGGCTAAATCCAGCGTCCAGTGATCAATCACACCCAAGGCCAAGCCGCGCTCTAATGAGGCAGCGCGCCGCCCCGTTGCCCAAACATGTTCGACAACACCCTTGGCCTTCAAAGCCTTGGCCAACGAGCCGCCCATTAAGCCAAGGCCAATAATGGTTAACTTGCCAATCTTCACGCCGGAGCCAACACCTCTTTAAGGGCACTAATAAAGCGCTGATTTTCTTGCTCTAGGCCGATCGACACCCGTAAGTGCCTCGGCATACCGTAGACACCAATCGGACGCACAATCACGCCCTTCTCAAGCAAGGCCTGGTAGTACGGCATAGCATCGCTGGGCATTTCCACGGTAATGAAATTACCCACCGAAGGAATATAAGGCAGGCCGAGCTCATCAAAAGCGGCGACAAGCTGCTCTCGTCCCGCGGTGTTTACCTCGCGGCTTTGCTGCAGATACTCGTGATCGCGGTAAGCAGCGGCCGCGGCTGCCATTGCCGGCACACTAACATTGAAGGGTGCGCGCACACGGTTCAGTAAATCGGCAATATCGGGGTGACTAATTGCATAACCTACCCGCAATCCGGCCAGCCCGTAGGCCTTTGAAAACGTCCGAGTGACAACCAAATTTGGGTAGTCCGCCAGCATCGCAATGCTATCTGGGTACGCCGCTTCATCCACGTATTCGCAGTAGGCTTCATCCAACACCACCACAACGTTCTCGGGAACCGCTGCCATAAACCCGCGCAGGGCTTGCTCATCGAGCCAAGTGCCTGTCGGGTTATTCGGATTGGCGATAAAAACCAGCCGCGTTGTGTTATCGATCAACGCCGCCATCGCGTCAAGGTCGTGCCCCCAGTCTTTGGCAGGCGCAATTCGCGCTTGGGCGCCAGCCGCCTGCACCGCAATGGGGTACACAATAAAGGCATACTGCGAAAACACAGCGCTGCTCTCGGCATCCAGAAATACTCTGCCGAGCAGATCCAACACGTCATTTGAACCGTTGCCCAGGGTCAGCTGCGCGGACTCCACACCCAGGGACTCCGCTAGCAGCGACTTTAAGGCAAAACCGCCGGCATCCGGATAAAGGTGGAGCTGTGCTGCAGCCGCGGCATAGGCAGACAGCGCCGAGCCAGGCGCACCGAGCGGGTTTTCGTTGCTGGCCAACTTTACGACGTCGCTCAGACCGAGTTCGCGCTCCAATTCCTCTATCGGCTTGCCAGGCTGATAGGGCTGTAAACCCTGAATACCTTCGTTGGCCTGGGCAATAAAATCGCAGGTCATGCTAGTGCCTCTGTAAATCGAGTGCCAAGGCTTACAAAGCCGCCTTGGGGTATGAGCCAAGAATTTTACACATCACCGTTTGCTGGGCGATGGTATCGAGAATATCGGCCACTTTCGGGTCATTCTGATGGCCTTCAAACTCGATAAAAAAGACGTAAGTCCAGGTTTCCGTCCGCGACGGGCGGGTGTCGATGCGGGTTAACATGACATTAGCCTGCTCGAAGGGTTCGAGCAGTTTGAACAGGGCGCCGGGGCGGTTGTGGGCAGACACCACAATCGACGTTTTATCCCGGCCGCTGGCAGACACATCTTCCTTGCCAATCACCAAGAACCGCGTGGTGTTGTCAGGCTGATCTTCAATATTTACCGCCAGCTTGTTCAGGCCGTATTGTTGCGCCGCCAGGTCGCCAGCTATCGCAGCAATGCCTTTTTGCTCAGCAGCCATTCTTGCGGCTTCGCCATTGCTGCTGACCGCGACCCGTTCAACATTCGGGAAATTTGCATCCAGCCAGCGACGGCTTTGTGCCAATGCCTGCTGGTGCGCACAAATTCGCGTAATCGCTTGTTCGCTGCCACCTTCACCGACCAACAAATTGAGCCGAACCCGCAGTTCCACTTCACCACAAATCTTCAACGGCGAATTCATGAAGGCGTCGAGGGTATGAGACACCATCCCCTCAGTCGAGTTTTCCACAGGGACAACGCCGTAATGGCACTGCCCGGATTCCACCTGTGAAAACACACCGTCAATGGTCGCCTGGGGGACGCTAATTACCGCATGGCCGAAGTGCTTGAGCGCCGCCGCTTGGGTGAACGTGCCTTCCGGCCCCAGATAGGCCACTTCCATGGGTTTTTCTAAGGCCAAACAAGCCGACATAATCTCCCGAAAGATATAGGCAACCGTATCGTCTGCCAGCGGCCCCTGATTTGCTTCTTTAACCCGCGCCAACACCTGCGCCTCGCGCTCGGGCCGATAAAACAGCAGCTGCTGGGCACTGCTGCTGCCCTTGTCTGACTCGAACTGCTTCGCGGCCTCAAACTCACGCTGTTTTACTTCGGCGACTTGTTGCGCGCACCGTGCTCGTCGATTGAGTAAGGCGTGAATCTGACTGTCGATGCTGTCGATGTCTTGACGCAATGAGTTCAGATCAACCGGCTTATCTTCGGGCGTAGTCATGACCTTAGCCGTTCTCTCTGGCGAAATCTTTCATGTAATCGATCAATGCATCAACTGCGGCCTCGGGCACAGCATTGTAGATGCTCGCGCGCATACCACCGACCGAGCGGTGGCCCTTCAGGTTCAGCAAACCAGCGTCGTCTGCACCAGCTAGGAACGCTTTGTCGAGACCGCTATCCGCCAGCACAAAGGGCACGTTCATCAACGAACGACTCGCCACTTCAACAGGGTTACTGTAGAAGCCACTTCCATCGATATAGCCATAGAGCTTTTCGGCCTTGCGGCGATTCACCGCTTCCATTGCTTCCAAGCCACCCTGTGCCTTGAGCCATTTAAAGACCAGGCCCGACAAGTACCACGCCAGCGTAGGCGGCGTGTTGTACATGGAGTCGTTATCGGCGGCGGTTTGGTAATCCAGCATGGTTGGCGTGATCGCACGTGACTTACCGAGTAAATCTTTGCGCACAATCACAATGGTCAGGCCTGCCGGACCGATGTTCTTTTGCGCGCCAGCATAGATAACACCAAACTGATTCACATCAATGGGACGAGACAGGATGGTCGATGACATATCCGCAACCAGCGGTACTTGCACCTCAGGCGTCCAGAAGAACTCGACACCACCAATGGTTTCGTTCGGGGTGTAATGCAGGTATGCCGCGTCGTCGCTGAGCTGCCAACTGTCGAAAGCCGGAATGCTGGCAAAATTATCCGCCTCTGAGCTGGCAACAACATTTACGTTGGCATAACGCTTGGCTTCTTTAATGGCTTTTTTCGACCACTGCCCGGTGTTCACATAGTCAACCGTGGCCCCCTCTTCGCACAGGTTCAGCGGCACTGCTGAAAACTGCGAGCTGGCGCCACCTTGCAGGAATAACACCGCATAGTCGTCGCTGATCCCCATCAGCTCACGCAAATCTGCTTCTGCTTCACTGGCAATAGAGACCATTTCTTCTGAACGGTGACTCATTTCCATCACCGATAAGCCGCGGCCTCTCCAATCCAGCAATTCATCCTTCGCCTGGCTCAACACTGCCTCGGGAATTGCCGCAGGTCCTGCGCAAAAATTATAAACACGCGCCATTGTTTACTTCGCTCCAACCATGTTTAAAAAATGTGTAATCCGCTTTATTCGGCAGCCGGGCTGTTGTTGTCGGCGTCATCAGCAGCAGGGGCCTCACCAGCGGGCGCCTCAGCACTGAGCTCAACATCGTCAACGACATCGTCTACGTCTTGCTCTGCGACACGCTGTACGCCGACTAAATGCTCGTCGTCACGCAAACGAATCACCTTCACGCCCTGAGTATTACGGCTGAGCAAGGAGATCTCATCGGTGCGGGTACGCACCAAGGTTCCCTGGTCGGTGATCAGCATCAGATCATCACCATCAAATACCTGTACGGCGCCAACCAGTGCTCCGTTGCGGTCGCTCATCGTCATGGCGATAACGCCGCGATTTCCTCGGCCTTTACAGGGGAAATCCTCTACATCGGTCCGCTTACCGTAACCGTTTTCTGACACCGTCAGCACCCGCCCACCGGTCTTGGGAATGATCATCGCGATGACCTGCTGGTCCTCGTCCATACGCACGCCGCGCACACCGCGCGCGGTACGACCCATGGCCCGTACGTCGCCCTCGGCAAAGCGCGCCGCTTTACCGCCGCTGGTCAGCAACATGACATCGTTGCTGCCGTCGGTGATCTCAGTGCCAATCAGCACATCCCCTTCATCCAGCGCTAGCGCGATCAAACCAACGCTACGCGGGCGGGAAAAGGCCTCGAGAGGCGTTTTCTTTACGGTGCCGTTGGCGGTCGCCATGAAGATAAAGTAGCCCTCGGTATACTCGTGAACCGGGAGGATAGAGGTAATGCGCTCATCCTCACCCAGCGGCAACAGGTTGACCATCGGGCGCCCGCGAGAATTGCGACCTGCAACCGGAATTTGGTAGACCTTCAACCAATACACTTTGCCGATATTACTGAAGCACAAGATAGTGT
>Ga0105235_100036_pt1 | contig 63715 bp, 63 predicted proteins | sample Virmet3819_2500_FD_90059 | JGI IMG/M metagenome (GOLD analysis project Ga0105235, IMG submission 90059) | Marine viral communities from the Southern Atlantic ocean transect to study dissolved organic matter and carbon cycling - metaG 3819_2500 | ecosystem: Environmental > Aquatic > Marine >... | reverse complement strand
GCCGTGCAATAACATGTGCGCCAGTCGCGGTGGCAATGGCAGGCGCGCCATTGCCTCGCCGTGCTCGGTCAAGCTCAGCGCCGCGCCGCCCTCGTCCACCGCGCCGCAGGTTTTCAGTAATGCCAGCGCCTGCTCGCAGTGCGCGGGCGGTGGCGCATCCAACCACAGAAGTGCCTCCGGGGAACTGCCCCACTGCAGGCATTGCAATACCAGGGCACTCAGGTCACTTTGCAGAATTTCCGGTTCGCTGTGGGCCTGCAAACGCTGTTGCTCGGCTTCGCTCCACAAGCGGTAAGCCACCCCCGGCGCCTGCCGACCGGCGCGACCGGCGCGCTGCGCTGCCGACGCCGCGGAAATTCGCTGAGTGTGCAAACGGCTGCTGCCGTTGCGCGCATCGAACACCATTGTCCGCTCTAGACCACTGTCGATGACAATGTTGACGCCATCGATGGTCAGACTGCTCTCGGCAATATTGGTGGCCAGTACCAACTTGCGCTGACCCGGCGGCGGTGTGGCGATGGCCCGCCGCTGCTCGGCCAGACTCAGATTGCCATACAGCGGCGCGATCAAAGTGTGGCTGTCGAGCGCTGGCGCTAATCGACCGGCGAGACGATGAATGTCTGCCTGCCCTGGCAGAAAGGCTAAGATATTGCCGGCATGCTGACTGTGAGCCGCCAGGATACAGCGCTGCATCTGCTCCAGATAATCCGGGGCACGACCGTCGCGCCGCTTTGCCAGTGCCTGGTAATGAATATCGACCGGATATTGCCGCCCCTCACTGCGCAGCACCGGGGCGTTGTTTAAATACTCGCTCAGTGCGTCGCCATTCAGGGTGGCCGACATCAGCAGTAATTTCAGCGGCGCATCGCGCAGCTCGGAAAATAAGCGCCGTCCTTCCAGGGCGAGCGCCAAGCCCAGGTCGGCATTCAGACTGCGCTCGTGAAACTCGTCGAAGATCAGCAGGCCCACCTGCTCCAGGCTCGGGTCATCCTGTAGCATGCGCTGCAGAATCCCCTCGGTGATCACTTCAATGCGCGTCTTGCCGGAGACTCGGCTCTCCAGGCGCACGCGATAACCCACGGTCTCGCCCACCGCCTCGCCCAACAGCTGCGCCATGCGCTCGGCGGCGCCCCGCGCGGCAATACGGCGCGGTTCCAGCATGAGAATTTTGCGCCCGGCCAGCCAAGGGGCATCGAGCAACGATAAGGGTACTTGGGTTGTTTTACCCGCACCTGGCGGCGCTTCCAGCACCAGCTCATCACGCTGCGACAGCGTGTCTTTGAGCTCGTCGAGCAAGGCAAAAATGGGCAGCACGTCGGCCATAGAAAACGGTTCAAGCAAGGCGGCGGCATGCCGCCGCAGCAAGGGTTTAGATAAAGGCTTTCAAATCGCGCAGAAAGTCTTCCAACTTATCGTGGTGTACCCAGTGGCTAGCGCCGGGGTAGCGTTTGATTATCGCATCTTTGAAGTAGGCCAAACGACCGCTTTCTTCCGGGTCTTCAACAAAGGTTTCTGTTCCCCAAGCCAGCAAAGTCGGGCATTCGATATTGGTGAAAATTTCCTTCAGCTCCTCCTCACCACTTTCCAGCCGGTTCAGCTTGCGGGTGTAGTTATCAAACTTCCAGCTGTAGGTACCGTCTTCATTCTGGCTGGCGCCGTGACAGGTCAGGTGCCGAGCCTGCGCCTCGGTGAGGTGGGGGTTTTCCTCGTGCATACGCTCAAAGGCGTCGTGGAGGTTGGCGTAGCGGCGCGGCAGGCGCGATGACATGCCGTGGCGCACTTTCACCCAGTCGCGCATTTTTTGGCGATAACTCATGGTATCGCACACTTCGGTCTCATCTTTGTCCGGCAAAATGCCTTCAATATTGACCAGTTTCTTTACGTTCTCTGGATAAATAGACGCGTAACGGCTGGCGATATTGCCCCCCATCGAATGGCCAACAATGGTCGCCGGGCCTAATTTCTTCTGATTAATCAGCTGCGCGATATCGCACACGTAAGCTTCGAAGCTGTAGTGACCATCGGGAGACCAGGCACTGTCGCCGTGGCCACGCAAATCGGGCGCGATAATATGCCAGTCGTGGCGCAGCTCTTCGGCGATCCAATCCCAATTTCGGCAGTGGTCCTGGCCTCCGTGAATCAAGATCAGTGGTGGCGCGTCCGGGTTGCCCCAGTCCACGTAATGCAGCCTCAGGCGCTGGGAAATATAAATATGCGACGTCGGGCCATGTAAATCGGGAATCATCACTCTCTCCTTATCCAATAGCCCCGGGCGGGCTGCCACCCGAGGCCCTGACCATCATAGGACGCAAGACTAAATGAAACTAGAGCCTGTTAACATCCAGCCGGGCGCTTTTACCGTACACGATTTATAAACCCAAAACCCAATGGAGCGTCGCTATGCTAGATCCCATTTCACTGGCTGAGCGCGGGTTAATCCCTGACCCCCTTATTCGCCGCGGCATCCGCCGCCAACTTCAAGGCCGTCTGACCCAAGAGGGCCGAGACGACATCGATGCCAGCGAGCAGCGTCGCAGAGAATTTCGCGAAGCGCTGCGTCACTCAGAAATTGCTATCAATACCGACGATGCCAACGACCAGCACTACGAGGTGCCAGCGGCACTCTTTGAACTGATGCTTGGCCGTCGCTTGAAATACTCAAGCTGCTGGTGGGGAGATGGTATCGACAATATCAACGACGCTGAAGAAGCCATGCTTGAGCTCTACGCAGAGCGAGCTCAACTGCGCGGTGGCCAGCGTATTTTGGAGCTCGGCTGCGGCTGGGGGAGTTTCTGTTTGTGGGCCGCCGAGCGCTACCCCGGCAGCCATATTACTGCGGTATCCAATTCCCACGGACAGCGCGAATACATCGAGGCACAGGCGCGACTGCGTGCGCTGGATAACCTGGAGGTAATCACCTGCAATGTCGCCGACTTAACGCTCGACCAGCGCTTCGACCGCGTTGTTAGCATTGAAATGCTTGAGCATGTGCGCAACTACCGCGAGCTGCTGAAAAACGTCGCAAGCTGGCTGGAGCCAGAGGGTCTGATGTTTGTGCACATCTTCTGTCATGCCCACCTGCACTACCCCTTTGATGGCGGCTGGATGACCGACAACTTTTTCGCCGGTGGTCAGATGCCCGCCTTCGACACGCTTATGCACTTCTCGGAGCATATGCGTGTCGCCGATAGTTGGCGCGTGAACGGCCAACACTACGCGCAAACGTTAGAGGCCTGGCTAGAAAAGTTAGACCAGCAGCGTCCGCGGGCAATGCAAATTCTCGCCGATGCACCCAATCCCCGCGTTCAATTCCAGCGCTGGCGCATGTTTATGCTGGCCTGCGCGGAGTTGTTCGCCTATCAGGGCGGCAATGAATGGCTGGTGGGCCATTATTTGCTCACCCCTGGGCAGCAAGCCGACTGAGTCATTAGGCGCTGAGTTGAGCCTCCTGCTCAGCGCGTTGACGCAGCACAAAGCGCTGAATTTTGCCGCTGGAGGTTTTCGGCAGGGCGTCGACAAATTCAATTTCACGCGGGTAGGAATGCGTCGACAGGCGGCTGCGCACATGTTGTTGTAAGGCTTCCACCAGAGCGTCGTCGCCAGTGCTACCTTCAGCCAATACCACATAGGCTTTCACAATCGCGCTACGCTTGGCATCGGGCTTGCCCACAACACCGCTCTCTATCACCGCCTCATGCTCCAGCAGACTGCTCTCCACTTCGGCAGGGCCGATGCGGTAACCCGCTGATGCAATAATGTCATCATCGCGACCGGTGTAAGCATGGGACCCGTCGCCGTTGCTGATGACCACATCACCCGTTAGGTAATACTTGCCGTGATAGGGGCGTTTTTCGTCCCAGGTGTAGCCCTGAAAGAAATACAGCGGCGAATTTTCCATATCAATCGCCAGCTCACCCGTCTGCCCGGGCGCCACTTCATTGAAGTTTTCGTCCAGCGCCACGAGTCGATAGCCGGGAATTTGGTAGCCCATACTCGCCTCGTGCTGAGGGTGGGACAGCTCGTGGAAATTGGCCGACGTCATGCCCGTTTCCGTCTGGCCGTAGTGGTCACACACCGTGCAATCAAAGGCGCGTTTTACCCAGCTAATCACCTCGGGATTTAGCGGCTCGCCGGCACTGCTGGCGACCCGCAGATCGATCTCAGGGTAGTCTGCCAACAGCTTGTCGTTCGCCATCAGCAGTCGGTAGGCAGTGGGCGCCGCTGCCAAATTACTGATCTTATATTTGCGTAAAAACTCAAAGGTATTGTCGGCAGTAAAGCCGGCCTCGTTAAAGTGTGTGGTGCAGCCCAGCAACAGCGGGCCCACCACCGCGTAATACAAGCCGTAAGCCCAGCCGGGGTCGGCCACATTCCAGAAGTTGTCGTCCTCACGCAGGCCGACGGCGTAGCGCATATACATCCAAAATGCCGCCAGTGCGCGGGCAGGCACCGCTACCCCCTTCGACTTGCCGGTGGTTCCCGACGTAAACATCTGCAGGAAAGGCTCGTCAGCGGATATTTTAACCGGCGCGAACTCCTCGCTCTGGCGCTCAATTTCCGGCCAGTAGAGAAAGTCTGCCTCGCTGGCCAGCGCATCACCGTCATCTGCCAGTAACAGCGATGTCGGCAAGCCCTTTACCTCGCGCAATTTCGGCCACTGCTCGGTATTGGTAACAATCAGCTTGGTTTTCGCTGTTTGCAGGCGATATTCAATTGCACCGGAGCCGAAGGCGGTAAACAAAGGCTGATAAACCGCGCCCGCGCGCAGTGCGCCCAGCACACATATCAATAGTTCAGGCGTACGCGGCAACAAACAGGCAATGCGATCGCCACGGCCAATTCCGCGGGCCTGCAAAAAGCCGGCGAACTGCGCGGATCGGCGCTGCAACTCAGCAAAGGTCATCTCTCCAGGCTGACCGTCAACACGCTCGTAGCGCAGCGCCACGCGACTCTCGTCGGCGGCATAGCGGTCACAGATCTCCTCGCAAACGTTCAGACCGTCGTTAAAATCACCGACAAAATTCTGTACTATTTGCTCCATGGAAAAGTTTTTAGCGAATTCCTGATAATTGCTCGCGTTCATGTTCCTGCCCGTTTGTTAATGCGTGTTTTATAACTATTGTGTGCTAGCGCCAACGCGCCAGACCGCGAAGAAAAAACTCAGCTTAGGCAATGCACCGCCCGAACAGAATGACATGTTCCAGCAGATAATTTGACAAGTTTTGCAGCACAGGACGGCCGCCATTTGATGAAAAATCTCACCTTTTCGTCACACTATGCCCGCGCGATCCTGTGGGGTTTAGAACAGCAGGGGCTGGATACCGACGCCCTGCTGCAACAGCGCGGTATCGACCCTCAGCTGGTGCGCCAGCCAAAAGCCCGCGTGCCTACCGACCAATTTATCCGCCTGTTTAGACTGTGCTGGAAGGTCCTTGATGACGAGTTTATGGGGCGCAGTACCCTGCCCTGCCGCGTCGGCCACTTTCACTTGATGAGCGCCCTGGTTGTTCACGCCGACAACCTCGAGGAAGTGCTCAGACAGAGCATTCGCGCCTACAGTTTATTTTCCGATGATGTCCGCATCGAGTTGCGACACAGCGGCGACGAAGTGGAACTGAGCCTCAACCACCTGCACCCCGAACTCGACCCCGATAACTTTCTGGTTGAATGGTTACTACTGGTTTGGCACCGCTTGGTAGGCTGGATGATCGGCCGAAAAATCGTCCTCAGCCACGCTAATTTCAAACACGCCCTGCCCGCCCATTTTGACGAGTATCGTTTTATTTTCCCCTGCGAATGCCACTTTGAACGCGAGCGAAACAGCCTGTTCTTCAGCAAAAACTACCTGAGCATGCCGGTATGCCGCAGCAAGGAAGAGGTCGATGAATTTGTTCTGAGTTCCCCCCGCGACCTGCTGATCTGGACCGACGAAGACAACAGCCTCAGCACCCGCGTGCGCCAGCTTCTCGAAGCCCAGGAAGAGTCGCGCCTACCCAACTTGGAATGGGTGTCAGAGCAGCTGCATATGACCTCCTACACCCTGTGTCGCAAGTTAAAAAGTGAGGGCAGCTCCTACCAGAAAATTAAAGACAACCTGCGCCGCGACCAGGCCATTGTGATGCTCACCCGGCAAAATCTCAGCGTTAGCGATATTTCGACGAAACTGGGCTTTGCCGAACCGGGTGCCTTTTCCCGCGCTTTCAAACACTGGACGGGGCTCAGCCCGCTCAGTTACCGCAAGCAAGACCACTAAGCCCGGGCCGCCGCCGCGCTGGCGAGTAAGCGTTGTTGCTCCCGGTCGAGCATACGACTCACCTGCTTTAGCTCGCGAATCTTGGCATCCACCGCGGCTTTTTTCTCCGCCATCAACAACGCGCCCTGCTCACAGTCGATGCGGTCACTGCGCAGCGCGTCCAGCACATCGGAAATCTCGGCGAGTGAGAACCCCAGCTCCTTCAGTTGGCGAACCATCGCCACCCGTGCCACGGCTTTTTCCGGATAGTCGCGGTAGTTGTTGCCGCGCCGTTGCACTTCTTTTAACAGACCCGCCTTCTCGTAATAGCGCAGTGTATGGCGGCTAACACCGGTGCGCTGCTCCAGCTCGGCTATTCGCATCTACCTCTCCACAACAGGGTTTGACATTAGAGTGCACTCTACACCTTAGGGTAGCTTCACCGTCAAGCGAGGAGCAATACCATGACCATACTGATTACCGGCGCCACGGGGTTTATTGGCCGCCACGTCTGCGCTGAATTATCGAAAAACCAAACCCTTATCGCGGTGCTGCGCCAACCCGAGCAACAACTGCCGCTACTTTGCCAGCAGGTCGATGCACTGGGTGGCAACGGCGCCCACATCCAGGCGGTCGCCGGCGATCTGGAGCGGCCGAACCTGGGAATTAAAGACTCGTTGCCCACGCTAGACGCCGTCATCCATCTCGCCGCCCGCTTCGCCTGGAAGTTAGCCCCCAACATCGCCCACAACAGCAATGTAGGCGGCAGCCTCGCGGCGGCCGAACTAGCGCGGCAACATCAGTGCCGATTGGTTTTTATCAGCGGTTTTATGCTGGAAAATCACCAACACCTAAACCGTCTAGGCATCCACCCGACCGATCCCGAGAGCACCGACTGGCGCAGGGTATACCGCCGCGCCGGCGCCTACGAGGCCAGCAAACTGGAAGCGGCGTTCCGCGTTCGCGCTTTTGCACAAGCCAACGATATGGATCTTGTCGAAGTACAACCAGCCACTGTTGCGGGCCACAGCCATACCGGCATGTTGGATGCTCAGCAGCCGCTATTTAATTTGCTGGATAACCTGGCTCATGGACGCCTGGCCATGGTGCCGGGCAGCCCCGAACATTGGCTGCCGCTGGTCGCTGTTGATGTATTGGCAACGCTGATTGCCCATGCCACCACCAGCGAAAATGCCCCCGGGCGATTGCTGGCCCTGGACGCCAATACGCCAAACTTACGAGGCACACTGGCAATTGCCGCGCAGGCCCTCGACATGACTGCGCCTAAACGTCACTTACCTCTGCGCCTACTGGCATGGCTGCTGCGCATTCCCGGTATGCCCACGGTAATGAACACCTCACCAGAGGCACTCAATTTTATCCAAACCACCCGTTTCGATACCCGAGACACTCAGCAATTCATGCAGCAACAGGGCATTAAAACGCCGGATATCGCGCAAGTGATTGCTCACTCGGCGCAGTTCTATCACCACCTTCAACAGGCTGCGCTGTCACCTGCCGCAAGCTGACACGCCCTTCCCGCTACGCCGTGTTGCCGTTGACGATGCCGCTCAAGCAGCGGCTTCAACAAACTGCTTCAAGGCGAGATTCTCGGCCGCCATGCCCTCGCGCACTGCCTTACCGGTAAACATATCGGCCAGTGCGCGCAGTGGCCCTGTTATCGGCAGCTCATTTCTATAACGCACGCCTCCGCAGGGCAACGCTTCTATCGAGCGGCTGCGCTCACCGTAAGCGAACAGGGTGAACCACCCCATATCGCACCAGCGCAAACGCTTTCCGGGCACCACTTCCAGCACCTTGTGTTTCACTTTCATCGTCTTGGCGCCCAAGCGAACAGTTACATCGGCGATTTCGCCCTCGCGACACTGGCCCTGCGCCTGAATCAGCCACGGATTCCAACGGTGGTAGCCGTCAAAATCGGCAATCACTGCAAACACATCGTCGGCATCAGCATTAATATCAATGTGCGTGGAATAGAAAATTTCTCGAAACATCATCAACCCCGCTCGCCCTATGAATAACGCTTACTCTACCGCCATAGATCGCGGTTTAACGCTGCTCCACTTTCGCATGCTGAGTAAGTTGCCTAGTACGCAGTAGTAGATACCCGGCAAAACCCACTGCGACACCTGGCACCACGCCAACAAGCAAACACACCCAACCATGCCGAACGCCGTATTGCCTGGCCTCAAAAACCACCCAGACCGCCAACACCGCCCAACACACCAATACATCGGTTGAGTAGCCCGTTGAAAATGGGTTTACAAAACCCGCCGCGAACGCGCCGATAATATCCGGGTTTTCCAACAACGGCGGCACAACCACCGCAGAGAAGAACACGGTGAAAAACACTGCTGCCAAAACCAGCAGTCCCCTGAAAACAGCCTCTGACATCACGCCCCCTACCTATTTCTATTTTTGCCGGTCAGTGTATCCCGCCGCGTTACCGCATGGCGAGCCTACTCTGGGGCGAGTGGCTAGGCGTTGTGTTAGGAATAGTGAGCGTAAGCGCGGATGACTTTACCGTTGTCTCCAAAGTGGAAAACTTCGTTCGAAAGCCCCAACACGCCCTCATACACCAACGCGACACTATTGGCGCCGCGCAATGTATGCAGCAAGGTGAAATGCAAATCCGGGAATTTTTTAAGCGCCCCCGACCAGTACTCGCCGACGGCAGCTTTGCCACGCAGCGTACCGCTGGGCTCTCCGGTTAACTGAATAATCGCTGGCGATGACATTTCAAAGTCATCGTCATAGTGAGCCAGAATTTCATTTAAATCGTGGGAATTCCATGCCGATACCCACTCCTGTGCAAAGGCCTCGGCCTGTCGCTTATCCATGCTTACAACTTCCTTTAAAAATACGTTTTACTGTGGTCGATCAACCTTCAACGACAGCAGCGCAATTGCGCATGCTGCCAACTCCAAAATGAGATAGCCGTACATATAAGCGTTTGCACCGCCATCAAGATATATGCCCAAAGAGCGTCCAAACGCCATGCCAAACATCAACAAAAAAACGCTAACCACAGCAACTCGCAGAGTGTTTACGTTGCTAGCCAGCAGCAACAAGATCACCCCCACTGCTGCCGACATGCCGCCGTAGGTCGCTCGCAAATCGATAACCGCAGAACTGGATGTCACCGAGCCATCAACAACAAAGCCAAAGGTCTCTAGTGGCATTGCAAAGAACAGCAGGCCATATACAAAGAAAATCAAGGCCGTGGCAAGTACAAAGACTTTGCTCATAATAATCAGTGCTCCTGTCGTAGTCAGGCTGCTAACAAAAAAAAGGCTCTGGCCTGATAGCCGTCATACGATATGCGTGGTGCAAGCCTTTCGAAAAATAGCGTTAGATACCTCTACGCCTGCGGCTACGCTGCCTAAAGCCGGTGCATCGCGCAGATGGGCTCGAATCCAAAGGCAACCGCGAACCGTAAAGCTCTTACCATAAATCACAATAAGAGCATCCGCCATGAAACAATTACTGCTTCGCATTTACGACGGTTACACCTACATTTTCGACTCAAGCAGAAATCCGCTAAGACACATACCAGACCCTGTTAGCCGGTTTTATATCATGACGATCCTGGCCGCTATGTGGAGCTTCAGTTTCGCTATGTACGTAGGGAGTATCATCTACTTTGGCATCAGTTTAGCGGCTCACGTGATACTTTTACTGATGTTTTTCTTCACCATCGCCGTATTCCACGACGCAGAAAAAAATCGGTCCTCATGGTTACTCAAACTGCGTAGCCAAAAGCGATTCAAGGCTCGATAAGAGTAATTACACCTTCCGGGGCTCGATGCCCCGGCCTGTAAACAGTCCGCGAAGCTTCGCAAAGCCAAGCCCCCTGCCCCGGCGCCCGCTGGGCAGAGGTAACTAATAGCTATTCGTGAAGCCAAGGGGCGTAACTAAGCCCAATCAACACGCCCTCGGGACTCATAAAGCGAGCAATTATCTGCCCCCAAGGCTCCGTGCGGGCCTCATGAATAAAAGTCTGCCCTTTCCCCTTCATTTCACACACCGCCGCCTCGACCGCCGCTGCGTCGGCAAGCTCAAACTCTATGGTTGAGGTAGGCTCCGCAAAATCCGCTGGCCAGTCATCCTGACCAAAGCAGGACCGCGCTGCCATCGCCAGCGGCCATACCCCAAAGTGGTTCGCGCCTGGAAACCGGTCCATAAAACGATAGTCATCCATCGCTTCCAATGGCAAACCCAAAGCATCTTGATACAAAGACGCACTCGCTGCCGGGTCTTTCGTTATTGCCGCAAACCCTGCAATACACTTAACGTCCATCTTATCTCCTATCGCCCATAGGCGAACCTATTGAACTCCACTTAATGGAGTGTTTTGTCACTTGGACTGGGGCACCATCGCAGCAATGCCAACGACGTCGAGATTAAATTAAGCGTCCCAACCCGGCAGCGTTCTTGTCGGGCGACCGCTACTCCTTTTCACGTCAACGAACGATAGACACTATACCCGCCGATTACACAGATTGCGGTAACTGAAGATCCAATTAGATCTATCGTCTTTCTGCGAATGCCTTTCTTTCTCAGAAGCCCCCCAATAAAAATATAGCCAACCACAAATGAGGCAACCGCTATACCGCAAAGCCAGTAGACCGTGCTACTTATATCCTGAACAACTGAATTCATGAAACCACTTCCTGCTGGACATTTAACGCCTTGCTCACCGGAAAATTAGGAGCGCAGCGAGTAATTTTCCGAGTGCAGCAACTTGTTACACCTCTAATTTGAGAATCTGAGCAGACTCATTTCAGAGTGAGCAATACATTTTTCATCAGGCGAATAATGAGCTTGATAAAACTTAAAATCGTCTCTGCCAGTTTCGCCGCACTTCTTTTCTATTATTTCTATAACTTTTAGCTTATCTTCTGTTTTTGTTTTGATGCCGAATATAATTCCCTTTAAAGACTTGAACTCATAATTAAGAGACCTATCTTTTGGATCTGCGAAGCTATCTAGCGAGCTAGATAGAATTAGCCTGTGCTCGTTTTCATAAGACCAATCTTTGGATTTTATGGTTATGTCACGATAAAAGTTTTTCCAATAATTATCTCTCCATTGCTCTTCGGAACTAATCATATCATCTGCACATTCGCTCATTTCGCCATCTAATGAGTACCACATAGAATTAAGCTTTGAGACAGGAAGCCTACCAAGCATTCGAAAGAAATCGATTTTACCGTAGCCTTTTATGTAATCAATTGGATAAAACATCCGGTTACCAAACCCATATATTGGGCCTGATGTTGAGCCATATCCATTTCTGCCCCTTAATCTTAAAAAGGGCTTTCCATCTATCATTTCAGATTGGAAAATTAAGCATGCACCGGAGTGATTGTCTCCATAATGCCCCCACACTGATGAGCTCTTGCACTCAGACATAAAACAGGCAGTATACCACTCAGGGAAAACCAGCTTTTCGAGTTGAGATATATATTCTTCAGAGAATTCAACAATTACTAAGTTTCTACTCTTCCTGTCATTATCAATATTGCCATTATGACGATATATTAAATCCATCTGCGAATGAGAATGTTTTTGTGCTGAAAAAAATACACTAACTATTTTCTCATCTCCGTCACTTTCACTTAATCCTTTTTCAAGAATCCCGATGAAATCTCTAGCAATTAAATCAGCTATGGGTTTGTCAGCATCAATATTCTTGCTTTCCCTATTTGGTATTAGCCCTTTTTTTTCATATGCACTGTAAATAGTTTCAAGTGCAAAACCATGTATATTACTGAGGTAGAAAAAGAGTTCATCTCTCCTAACAGGTGTTGTTCGCTCAGATATAGATTTGATAAGGGTTGAAAGGCTATTATTGTCGAAGAAGCTAGCCGTTATATCGTTGAATAGTTCCTTATATATCGGAGTTGGGAAATCATCTTCGCCAGAGAATACCGGCATGTCATTTTTCGAAATGGGGTGCTCTTCGCCTGATATTAACAATAACGAACACAGCCTTTCCAGGCATAGAAGATAATGGCGAAATAGATTTTTCCAGACTATATAGTCACCACTCCAGTACATGTCTCGGAACCCTTCCATAGGATCATTTAGTGAGTCAGGCTCCGCAAAGTAAATACTTTGATTTTCTAACTCTTTAAACTCACCTATCAAACTACTAATGCGTCTGAATCTATAAAACTCATTACTCATATGAAGAGACTCTATATAGCAGGGGTGTAACGCCCCGCTCACCCGCACCTACTGCGTAGTGCGTTTTTGTGTAAAATGGCGCGCAGCGACACACAAAAACGAGCGTAGCAATAGGTGTCGGAGTGCAGCGGTTTGTTATGCACTTTATAGCCGCTTTTCATTCACTAAACGCCAGTATTGATAACCGAGAGCAGTTAGCCGACAAGAAGTAGAGTTAATTGCTGCAAAATACATAAACTCAGCATTAACAGGGATAACAAGCCCAACACTCTGATATTTTTGCAAATCTTTGAAAATTTTTACATTTTCTGGATTCGCACTATTCTCAGTATCTTCATACGAAGGATCTAATTTATGCTCGGAATCTGGTGTAGGAAAATACTGCGTAATTTTACGTAAGGTTTCAAATGGTACTTTGGGCGGTATCACTCGAAGAGGGGCAAAGCTAGTAACGTTTGTTTTGAAAATTGGTCGTTGATCCCACGCACCGAGTGCTTCATCAACATAGGCATATAGCGATCCTGGAGTTATATTTCCTCTAATATCTGCCGCACCACCTTTTAAAGCATCAATTAGTAGAGATGTGAAAACACCAGCGCCATTGGATTCCAATGCATATTCACTATCTCTACTTGCTGTTAGTACCGACATACCTTCGGCTAACTGAGCTGTGCCGTTACCTGCCAAACTGGGTGAACCCATCGCACCGGAATGACAACAATCGAAAATTATAACTTTGTTTCTTGCCTTTGATTGGTTCGCCAAGGATAAAATATCATCCATTGCTACGCCTTCGTCATATTTTTTTGCATCTGTGGTAACTAAGTACCCACCCGTACTTTTGATATATCCATGCCCAGAAAAATAGAGCAACGCCATGTCACAATCACCTTCAAATAGTTGCTCAATGGCTTCGCGCAACACAGGTCTCGTGATATTGGTGCTAGGGCAGGTAATTTTTCGAACCCCAAAATTTGGTGAGCCGTCACCATTAGACTCCAATACAGTTGCTAATGTATTGGCGTCATTTACACACCCACCTAATGGAGAAGAAGGGTAGTCATTTATTCCAATGATAAGTGCCTTTTTCATAAAAGCCTCTACTTGTTTTTACCTTCACTCATCATTTGATCTATTGCTGAAGCAATCTTGTCCCAGTCCCAAGCAATAGTGCGATTACGTTGCAAACCGCTTGGCAAGTTACTTGTAGTGTTTGCCCCATCAACATAAACGCCGAAAACTGGAACATTTTTCTCTTTGGCCATAGCAATCTCTTTGGCAACACCTGTAGCACTTGCCATCGTTTTACCGCATAAAACGATAAGCATATTGCACTTACCAATTTTGCTCTTAATCAGCGCTTCCCATTGAGACTGCGGTAGCGAGGATTTTGACGACCAATCTTCGATTGAGAATGGAGTTTTTGAATTTTTCGATTGGCCTACAAACAAATTTTTTGACGTTTCGTTATGATCAAAATCAAAACTAATGAATGCTCTTGGATCTGCCATTTTTATGTCTTCCTTTCGTTAATGTGGATATATCTGAAAATTAGGTTTAGTGCATAACATTTGTATATCGCGCACACTCGGCTTTGCCTCGCGCTACTATGGCGAAAATAGCCATAAGAGTTTGAATTAATAGAAAAAACAGCGCTGTATCTGAAAATACGCGACAGGGATAACGCGCATGCGTGTAAGTCTTGAAGGCGGGGTCTCATAGATAGTGCCCATATTTCCTTATGTGGCTGTTTTGCGGCACGTTTTTGAAAATCGCTCAGGATCAACGCGCATTCCTTGCTGGAAAAACGAGCAAGCCTGCTCGTTAAGTAAAATATACGGGATTACGGCGCAGCGCGGAAGGCGCAACGCTAGGCTTTTTGTAGGCAATAAAAAGGCCTCATGGCAAGAGGCCTTATGGGGGTGTACTGCGCTTGTAGGGGTTTGCGGTTACAGCAGCTCTATCGCGACTGCTGTGCCCTCACCACCACCGATACAAAGGGAGGCAACGCCGCGCTTTAGGCCGCGCTGTTTAAGCGCGTTGATCAGGGTAACGAGTATTCGTGAGCCGGAGGAGCCGATGGGATGACCTAGTGCACAGGCGCCGCCGCGTATGTTGACCTTGTCGGCATCTAAACCCAGCTCTTGAATAGCCAGCAGCGTGACCACGGCAAAGGCTTCGTTAATTTCAAACAGGTCAACGTCGTCCAGACTCCAACCCGCTTTATCCAACACCTTATTGATTGCGCCGATGGGAGCCAGGGTAAATTCTGCCGGTAGTTGGGCATGGCTGGCGTGGGCGACGATTCGCGCAATGGGTGTTGCCCCGGCGTTTGCCGCCGCGCTTTCCGATGCCAACACCAATGCGGAGGCACCATCGCTAATGGAGCTGGAGTTTGCCGCCGTTACGGTGCCGTCTTTCGCGAAGGCAGGTTTCAGGCTGGGGATTTTTTCAGGCTTCGCTTTGGGCGGTTGTTCGTCGGCATCGACGACCGTGTCGCCACCGCGACCGGAGACGGTGACCGGCACAATTTCATCGTTGAAGGCGCCGCTTTCCATTGCCGCCACGGCTTTACTTAGCGAAGCGATGGCAAAGTCATCCATGGTTTCGCGGCTGATGTTGTAGTCGTCGGCACTACGCTGGGCAAACACCCCCATTAAGCCGCCCTCGTAGGCGTCTTGCAGGCCGTCGAACAACATGGAGTCGATCACTTCGCCGTGACCCATACGCATACCGCCACGCGCCTTGGGTAACAGGTAGGGAGCCTGACTCATATTCTCCATACCGCCCGCAACCATAATACCGTTGCTGCCCGCTTTAATAGAGTCGTGGGCGGCGATGACCGCTTGCATACCTGAGCCGCACATTTTATTCACGGTGGTACAGGGCGTAGCGTCGGGCAGGCCTGCAGCCCGCGAGGCTTGTCTGGCAGGTGCCTGGCCCAAACCGGCCGGCAACACACAGCCCATTACCACTTCGTCAATGGCACTGGCTTCTAGCCCAGCCCGTGATACTGCTGCGGCAATACAGGTGGCACCCAGTTTGGGAGAGGCCACACTGCTGAGGCTACCCATTAGGCCGCCCATAGCGGTGCGCGCGGCACCGAGAATAACAACGTTATCTGTCATAATTGGTTTCCTATTCGTGTGCGTTTAGCGTGGATGGGTCACTAGCCTCTACCCAGCAGTGAGCGCGCAATCACTTCTTTCATTACCTCTGACGTACCGCCGTATATTCGCTGTACGCGGGCATCGGTAAAGGCGCGGGATACCGGGTATTCCGTGGTGTAACCGTAGCCACCAAACAACTGCAAGCAACCATCGGCAACCCGGCACTGCATTTCCGTTGCGCTGTATTTGGCCATCGAGGCGGTGGCGGCATCCAGCTCACCACGCTTGTATTGCTGTATGCACTGCTCGACAAACGCCGCGTTCACCTGGGCATCACTTTCCATTTCGGCAATGCGAAAACGGGTGTTTTGCAGTTGGCTGAGCGTTTGACCGAACAGCTCGCGCTCTTTGGCGTATTCGATGGTTAAGTCCAGCACACCGCGCGCCGCCCCGCAGGCGATCACGCCAATCACCAGGCGCTCGCGCGGCAGCTCTTGCATCAGGTAGGCAAAACCCTTGCCCTCTTCCCCCAGCAGCGCCGAGGCGGGTACGCGGCAGTCTTCAAAGAACAGCTCTGAGGTATCGCCACAGTGCTGGCCGATCTTGCTGAGGTTTCGGCCGCGCTCGAAGCCCGGCAAGGAGGTATCGACCAGGAACAGGCTAATGCCTCGGGCACCGGCCGTGGGGTCAGTTTTCGCCGCCACAATGACCATGCCGGCGTGCTGGCCGTTGGTGATAAAGGTTTTGGAGCCATTGAGAATATAGTGGTCACCGTCTTTTTTGGCAGTGGTGCGCATGGCCTGCAGGTCACTACCCGCCCCGGGTTCCGTCATGGCGATGGCACCTACCACCTCCCCGCTGACCATTTTCGGCAGCCAGTATTGCTTCTGCTCCTCGTTGGCAAGATGGCTGATATACGGTGCAACAATATCTGAGTGCACCATCACATTGGTAGCCAGGGCACCGTAGCCCATGCGCGCAATTTCGCTGGCAACCAGTGTTGAGTATTCAAAGGGGACGCCGCAACCGCCGCAGCTTTCTTCTACATCGACGCATAGCAGGCCAGCTTCACCCAGGGTGCTCCAGAGCTCGCGGGGTACAATGCCCGCTTCGTCCCAGCGCTCGTAATGGGGCGCTACTTCGGCTTCCAGTACTTTGCCGAGCATGTCGGCAAACATCGCCAGTTCTTCGCGATTTACCTCGTTTGTCATTGCGCTTCTCCGAATTAACGCGGGGCCATGCGCAGCGCGCAGTCCAGGCGAATGGTTTCACCGTTGAGAATGGGGTTTTTAACGATCTGCTCAACCAACATGCCGTATTCCTTTGGCTGCCCAAGGCGCTGGGGGAACGGCAGTGTAGCGGCGAGGCTGTCTTGCACCTCTTGGGTGAAGCCCGCCATCATCGGCGTCATGAACAAACCCGGCGCGATGGTGTTTACACGAATGCCCTCGCGCGCCAATTCACGCGCGGCTTGCAGAGTCATGGCCACGACTCCGCCTTTGGAGGCGCTGTAGGCAACCTGACCGATCTGGCCTTCAAACGCTGCCACTGAGGCGGTATTGACGATTGCACCGCGCTCGCCGTCGGCATTAGGCTCGCGACTGGCCATATCTGCTGCTGCCAAGCGCATAACATTAAAGCTGCCGACCAAATTTACCTGAATCACCTTGTCGAAATTTTCCAGCGGCATGGGGCCGCTCTTGCCCAGAATACGTGAACCCGGCGCAATGCCTGCACAGTTCACGGCAATACCGCAGGGGCCGTGGGCCTCGCGCGCAGCGGCAAAAGCGGCCTCAGCACTTTCTGAAGACGACACATCGCAGCGCACGAAAATACCGCCAAGCTCATCGGCAACCTGGCGACCGCGCTCTTCCTGCAGGTCAAAAATGGCGACCTTACATCCCTCTGCTGCCAGGGCACGTGCGGCCCCCTCGCCCAAACCCGATGCCCCGCCGGTCACTACTGCTGCAACGCCGTTAAACTCCATGATTTTCCTCTTTGCTCTCTCGTTATGCTGGCCGCATACAGCACCACCGCTGACGGCCAATTTTCAGTGACAGCAGTGTCGCCCAGCCCCCAGCGGCAAGCCATGACATATTGCGGCAGGAAATTTGTTAAAAAATGCAGCTTAGGCCTTTCAACAAACGGAAAGCGTTAGGCAATACGCTAATACCCATATATACTTTATGTGTATTAACCCGTTCGGCTCAGCATTGGCATAGCAGTAGTGGCGCCTGTTCAGCCTCGGTTTTGCTCCATTGGCAAACGGAGAGCCCGGCCACCGATGAACACCGACATCAGCATTGATGACATTATTAACGGGGTAGACAAGCACGAGTTCGAATTGCGCTTCTCTCCCCAGGTTGACCTCAGTAAGGGCGTGGTCACCGGCATGGACACCAATCTGGTTTGGGCAAAAGATGGCTACGAAACCTTAACCAAGTCAGCCATATTGGGCATTCTTGATCGCCACAATAAGCGTATTGGCTTTTTCCTCTACTATTTGCTGCGCGCGCTCAAAGCCCATACCGAGCTGCTGCGTATGGGCCATCACTTTCCCTTGAGCATCACCCTGCGGCCCAGCGAGCTGGCCAGCGAGGGCTTTTTTAATGCTGTGACACAGATATTTCACGACAGCGGCGCCTCAGCGCAGGACATCACTCTGCAATTACCCCCCACCTTGTTCGACGACTTCTACAACCACTTGCCAACACTTGGCCGACTCATCGACTTTGGTTTTAAAATATCGATTCGGGATTTCTATCAAGACCCAAACACCCTGAGCAAAGTAAGCAGGGATGTTATTCACGAAGTGGTGACACCTCCGGGCCTCGGCCAACGGCTGACCACCAGCACCAAAGCCACCGACAACTTACGCAAACTCGTTGACGCGGCCACAAGCCAGCAATGGCGTTGTGTGGTGGACGGTATTGGCAACCGACACTGCCTGGACGCCGCCGCCGCGCAGGGTGCCCGTGTTGTACAAGGCCGCTACTTTGGCGAAGGCCTGCCCCTCGAGGCCGCGCGACAACTCCTGGACTCCCAGCTCAGCAAGCCCTGACCCTGCCAGCTCGCTGGTATTCCCCCTGCATAAATACTGTCCTTAGCGTTGATTTAGCCGTCCCACCGGCACGACCTCAGCAAATGTAAAATCATATATTCCAAATTAGAATAACCATATTCCTTGAAGTTATTACGCTAAGGCGCTACGTTAGAGGCTCACTTTTCACTACCGGAGCCTATTGCGATGGAAGACACCCAACAGCCCGTGGCCGGACTACCACGGATCAACGAACCTGCTCCCGACTTTAATGCCCTGACGACCGACGGCCAAAAGCAGTTGAGCGATTACCGCGGTAAATGGCTGGTGCTGTTTTCCCACCCCGCCGACTTTACCCCGGTGTGCACAACGGAATTTATCGCCTTTGCCAAAGCGGCCCCCGACTTTGCCGCACTCAACTGTGAATTACTCGGTCTATCGATCGACAGTATTCATTCCCATATCGCCTGGATGCGTAATATTCAGCAGAACTTCGGTGTGGAAATTCCCTTCCCGATTATCGAAGACCTGAAGATGGACGTTGCCAAAGCCTACGGCATGATCCACCCGGGTGCGGGCGATACCTCGGCGGTACGCGCGACCTTTATCATCGACCCCAACGGCGTGCTGCGTGCAATGGTGTACTACCCAATGAGTAACGGTCGCTCAATTCCCGAGTTTTTGCGTCTATTGGAAGCACTGCAAACCAGTGAAGAGCACGGCGTAGCCACCCCCGAAGGCTGGAAAAAAGGCGACAAGGTGATTGTTCCACCTGCCAAAACCGCCGCTGATGTAAATGCCCGCATGGCGTCCAACGACTATGACTGCACAGACTTCTACTTCTGTACCAAGTCTTTGTAAAACGCGGCCACGTGTAAGGGAGAAACCATGAAAACCGTTCACGATATGGTTGAAGAGGCGAAAGGCCTCATTCAGGAAGTTAATGTCGACGAGGCCAAGCACGCGATAGCCGACGCCGACTACCTTATAGACGTGCGTGAGGAAGACGAATTTCACGCCGGGCATATTGAGGGCGCAATCAATATTCCACGCGGTGTACTGGAGTTTAAACTCAGCAGCGAGGAGGCCCTGGCTGACCGCATGCAGAAAGTGGTGCTCTATTGTAAAAGTAGTGGCCGTTCAGCGCTGGCAGCCGCAGCAATGAAGGAAATGGGCTATCAGCAGGTGGTCTCGCTTGCTGGCGGTATCGAAGCCTGGCAAGCGGCTGACCAAGCGGTGGTCACGCCAAGCCTGCCGGATTTTGAATAAGTCGCTGGTATAAAAAAACCGCTATGGCTCTCACCATAGCGGTTTTTACTTCCTGCCAGTTTTGGCTTTTTTATAATTTCTTAGAACACTTCAAACAGCGCTGCAGCGCCCATACCGCCACCGATACACATGGTCACCACGGCGTATTTTTCACCGCGACGCTTGGCTTCCAGCAAGGCGTGGCCCACCAGACGCGCACCACTCATACCGAAGGGGTGGCCAATAGAGATACCGCCGCCATTCACGTTCAATTTGTTGTTGTCGATACCCAACTGGTCGCGGCAGTAAATCACCTGACAGGCGAAGGCTTCATTCAGCTCCCAGATGCCGATATCGTCGACTTTCAAACCCTGACGCTTAAGCAACTTAGGAATCGCAAACACGGGACCAATGCCCATTTCGTCGGCCTTGCAGCCGGCAACGGCCATACCGCGGTAAGCGCCCAGAGGTGCCAGGCCCAATTGCTCGGCGCGCTTGGCTTCCATCAATACGCTGGCTGAGGCGCCGTCTGACAACTGCGAGGCATTACCGGCAGTAATGAAGCGACCTTCTTTCACCCACTGGCCGTCTTTCCAAACCGGCGCCAGGCCTTGCAGACTTTCCAGTGTGGTGGAGGGGCGATTGCACTCGTCGCGATCCAGCACCACGTCTTTGTAGGTAACTTCTTTGGTTTCTTTGTTAAACACCGACATGCGCGTCGCAAAGGGCACGATCTCGTCGTTAAACAAACCGGCTTCCTGCGCCGCCGCAACACGCATCTGACTTTGCAGCGCGTATTCATCCTGCGCTTCACGGCTGATGCCATAGCGCTCGGAAACAATCTCGGCGGTTTCGATCATCGGAATATACGCCGTGGGATCGATTTCCGTCACCGTTTTTGAAACGTTGCGGTAGGTGTTCTTGTGCTTGGTTTGCACCAGCGAAATCGACTCCAGGCCACCGGCAACGGCAACGTCCATTTCGTCACACATAATCGACTTCGCGGCCCAGGCGATGGTCATCAAACCAGAGCTGCACTGGCGGTCGATAGTCATGCCCGCCGTGGTGTCAGGCAAACCCGCGGCAACGCTACACAGACGGCCCAGGTTGTAGCCCTGTGTGCCCTGCTGTGCAGCGGCACCCATGATCACATCTTCAACCGATGCGGGGTCGATACCCGCTTTTTCCACCGCGGCTTTTACCGCGTGACCACCCATTGCCGGGGCTTCGGTGTCGTTCAGGGCACCGCGAAAGGATTTACCCATGCCGGTACGGGCGGTAGAGACGATGACGGCTTCTTTCATGTTGAACCTCGTTCGCTTAGGCGCCGCATGTCCGTGCGACGCCGGGATTGAATTCTATTAGCTCTGTGCTGGCTGCGATAGCCTAACGCGCCTTAGGCCCGTTGCGAAGAGCAGCTGATGATTTCTCCGGTCAGGTAGCTGGAATAATCTGACGCCAGGAACATCATGACGTTAGCCACTTCCCACACCTCGGCGCCGCGCCCGAAGGCTTCGCGGCCTTCCAGTTCGGCGAGCAATTCCTCTGGCGCCGATTTCTTCAGCATCGGGTGAACCGCCAGCGACGGCGACACGGCGTTAATGCGCACGCCAAAATCGGCTGCTTCCAGCGCCGCGCAGCGCGTCAGTGCCATCACACCCGCCTTGGCAGCGGCATAGTGAGACTGCTCTTTTTGCGCGCGCCAGCCCAGTACCGAGGCATTGTTAACGATCACGCCAGCACCGCGGGCCTTCATGGTGCGCATCATCTGGCGAGTCATGCGCATGGTGCCATTTAGGGTAACGTCGATGACCTTATCCCACTCGGCGTCTTCCATATCGATCAATGACTTGGTGGTGCCAAGACCCGCGTTGTTAATCAGCACGTCCACGCCACCGCAGAACTCTTCAGCAAAGCCAATCAGCGCCTGAACATCATCCTCGACGGCAACATTGCAGACTTTGCCAGCGACTTGTTCCAAGCCCGTTTCGCTTTTTAAACGCTCCACGGCGTCATTCAAGCGGCCCTCGTGGATGTCGCTGATCACGATGCTGCGGCAGCCCTCTTCCACGGCGCGCTTAGCCGCCGCAAAGCCAATGCCGGCACCTGCCGCGGCGGTAATCAATACCGACTTGCCCTTGAGCAGGCCGTGGCCTGCCACGTATTCTGGAATCTTCACACTCATTCTATCGCTCCATTTCGCGCCGACCAGCGCAGCGCGTTTTTAACTGTCGTTGTGGTTGTTTGTTACGGCTTTACCACTTGGGTTCTTTGGGCATTCCCAAGCCGCGCTCGGCAATAATATTGCGCTGAATCTGGTTGGTGCCGCCGTAAATGGTATCTGAGCGGGTAAACAGGAATAGCGACTGCAGGCGGTTTAGCTCGTAGGGCGCCTCCGGCAAAATCGTCGCCTCTGGCCCCATAATATCCACCGCCAGCTCACCGAGGTCGCGGTGCCAGCTCGCCCAGTACAGTTTGTAGATCAGCGCCTCTTTTTGCAGACTGCCGTCCCCCTTGTCGCCAGACAGCATACGCATGCTGTTGTAGCGCATAATTTTCAGGCCAATGTGAGCCTGGGCAATTCGCTGGCGGATCTGAGGGTCGTTAGCTGCGCCGTTTTCACGGGCCAGTTTTACCACCTCGTTGAGCTCATTCTGGAAGGCCATTTGCTGACCGAGTGTGGATACGCCGCGCTCAAAACCGAGCAAGCCCATCGCCACTTTCCAGCCGTCGCCGGGTTCGCCAACAATGTCATCGGCATCGCACTCGGCGTCGTCAAAGAACACTTCGTTAAACTCTGACGTGCCGGTAATTTGCTCGATGGGGCGCACCGTCACCCCGGGTTGATCCATTTTTACCAGGAAGAAACCCAGCCCTTTATGCGCTTTTGAATCAGGGTCGGTGCGGGCGATAACAAAGCAGTATTCCGACTCGTGGGCCAGTGAGGTCCAGACCTTCTGGCCATTGATTACCCACTTGCCTTTCGCCTCGTCAAAGCGGGCCTTGGTTTTTACATTGGCCAGGTCTGAGCCTGCTCCCGGCTCGGAATAGCCCTGACACCAGAATTCGGTACCCGCCAGAATACCCGGCAGATACTTGGCTTTTTGTGCCTCGCTGCCAAAGGCAATTAGTGTTGGTCCGGTAAGGCCGTCGCCGATATGGCCCATACGACCGGGCGCACCAGCGCGGGCGTATTCTTCATAAAAAATAACTTGCTGCTCGATCGACAAACCACGGCCGCCGTATTTCGTTGGCCAACCCACACAGGTCCAACCGCCTTCGGCCAGTTTTTGCTCCCAGCGTTTGCGCTCCTCGGGGAACATATGTTCGTCGCCGGGGCCACCGCGAAATTTGAGCTGGGCAAACTCACCGGTAAGATTGTCGGCCAACCAGCCCGCAATCTCTTTGCGGAAGGCTTCGTCTTTTTCGCTGAATTGTAATTTCATACTTGCTCTCGCTTAGCGTATTCGTTGCACACGCAGATCGTCGCGCGATCTATTTGCCTGCCAATGGCTGCTTATTACTTTGTGGCTATTCGCCGTCGAGCAGCAGGGCCGCAATGTTTTCGCGGTGTTGATCGCTGTTACCCAGCAGGTGTTCGCTGGCTTTGGCGCGTTTGAAATACAGGTGAACGTCGTATTCCCAGGTGAAGCCCACACCGCCGTGCATCTGCATGGCTTCGCCAGCATTTTTGAAATACGCCTCGGAGCACCAGGCCTTAGCGATACTGGCGGCTTCGGGGAGTTCGGCGCTAAGCTCGCCACCGTTGAGGGCTTCGTCGGCAACACAGGCTGCGTAGTAAATGGATGAGCGCGCCACTTCGTTGCGCATCATCATGTCGGCTGCTTTGTGCTTAATCGACTGAAAGCTGGCAATCGGGCGATTAAACTGCTTGCGCTCTTGGGTGTACTCCACTGCTGAAGACAGCAATTGCTGCATGCCACCCGCTTGCTCTGCTGCCAGCGCAACAGTGGCCAGTTGCAGGGTTTTATTCAGTGCATCGGCCGCATCGCCTAACTCACACGCCAGCTTGGCACCGGCAGGCACACGCAGGTCTTTAAGCTGTATGGCTGCCTGGCGACGCGTCTGGTCCATGGTCGGTAGTGCTTGGCGTTCAATACCGGCCGCTGCGGCATCCACAGCGAACAACTGCACCGCATCGCTACCTTCTTCTTTAGCCGCAAGAATCAGCAATTCGGCACTGGCGCCGTCGATAACATAGCGGTAGTCACCGTTTAGCAGATAATCGTCGCCGTCCTTGCGCGCGCTGGCGCTGACCGAGTCGGCCGTCCAGCCGCCAGTATTGCTCCACGCCAGCGTGGCGGTTTTACCTTCGCAAATCGCGCCCAGGTGCTCGGTTTTTTGCTCTTCGGAGCCCGCGCAAAGCAGCGCATTGGTGGCCAGGCACACGGTTGAGAAATACGGCGCGCACAGCAGGTAGCGGCCCATTTGCTCAACAATGGCGATCAGCTCGATATAGGAAAGCCCGAGACCACCGTAGGCCTCGGGAATATGAATGGCTTGCCAGTACATCTCGCCACACAGGCGCTGCCATAGCTCGGCATCGTAACCCAGCTCAGACACCATTGCGGTTCGCACCGCTTCGCTGGTGGATGTATCTTTAAGAAAGGCCTCCGCCGTATCGCGGATCATTTGCTGTTCGTCAGTAAACGCAAAATCCATACAGACTCCAGTTCACGACGGAGACCCCGTGACCTTACAGCCGCAGCTGCAAGCGCACAAAGGGACCGTCTTCAAAGTCGAATTCACCGCCCTTCTCGGCGTCGAATTCGATGTCACCAAAACCCACTTGAATAGCGGAGTTTTGAAAGATTGATATTTCAGCGCTAAGCGACCATTCGCTGTAGCCGTCCACGTCGCTAAAACCAGTGGCTTCAGGGCCGTAGTAAATACCGCCGCGCAAACGTAGTACGTCGTTCAGTGGCAGGCTCAGATCACCGCCAAAGGCCATAACGCCGCCATCGAAACCGCTGTCGTCGGCCGTCAGCGTCACGGCTTTGGCACCCACGCGACCCGTTAAGGCGCCGCGACGGCCGTTGGCATACAAACCGGCAGACAGCAGGTCTGCATCGTCTTCATGGTGCAACCAGTCGAATTGCGCACTGGTTTCGGGGCCGATGTCGCCAGCAATCGACGCCCCAAAGCTTTCGTCGCCAAAGCGGAAGGCAACGCCTCCCGCCATAGCGCTATGCGCAATGGTGGCAAGCAGTACGGCAGCGAGTAGCGGTGATTTCATGGTGTTGATTCTCCGTGGATTGGTGTCCTAGAAAATCAGCTACCATACACTTTCTGCGCGGGAACTGCCTCTGCCAATAGCTTCTCGACAGCTTGACCAACTTCCGCTGGTGCCCAGCGATCGCCTTTATCGACCTCAGGGCCTTTACGCCAGCCATCGGCAATGGAAATTTTGCCGCCCTCGGCTTCAAATACTTTGCCGCTCACTGAGGCTGCTTCCGCGCTCGCCAACCACACCAACAATGACGACACGTTTTCCGGTGCCCAATAGTCAAAGCTGCCATCTTCCGGCTTGGCCATGCGCTGCGCCATGGATTCGACAGCGGTTGTCATGCCCGTGCGGGCCGCTGGTGCAATCGCATTGGCGGTAATGCCGTAGCGCGCCAGCTCGGCGGCCTGGTTAAGGGTAAGCGCCGCAATACCGGCCTTGGCCGCTGCGTAGTTCGACTGACCAACAGAGCCTTGCAGACCAGCGCCGGAGGTGGTGTTGATAATGCGTGCGTCCACGGCCTTGCCCTCTTTGGACTGACCGCGCCAGTAGTGAACCGCATGGGAGGTGATGCAGAAATGGCCCTTCAGGTGAACCGCCATAATGGCGTCCCAATCGGCTTCGGTCATTGAGGCGAACATGCGGTCGCGGTTAATACCCGCATTGTTCAGCACCACATGCAGGTCGCCAAAGGTATCAATGGCCTGCTTCACCGCATTAAGGCTATCGTCGTAGTTGGTGATATCTGAGGTGTTAACAATCGCGGTGCCGCCAGCGGCCGTAATCTCATCGACCACTTTTTGCGCAGCGTCTTGATTAATATCGTTAACGATCACCTTGGCGCCTTCACTGGCAAATACCTTGGCGTGTGCCGCGCCCAAACCACCACCGGCACCGGTGATAATCACTACACGATCCTGACAAATACCCATTGCAGATCCTCTCTTGTTTCTTCTTCTGCGCCGATCACACGGCGCGCTTAAATTGGAATGACCACCGCTACTGAGAGCGTCAGCTGCGTGTGGCTGGCAAGGCGCCGAGACGTTTTAAGTCGGGAGTTTACAAAGCCGTAAATGACCGAGTTAAAAACGCTGCGCAACGCCGCCAGTGGCGCTTAGATGGAGCCGCTTACAGACGCTCGATGATGGTGACATTCGCCTGGCCACCACCCTCACACATGGTCTGCAAACCATAGCGACCGCCGCTGCGCTCCAGCTCATGCAACAGCGTTGTCATCAAGCGCGTGCCGGTCGCCCCCAGTGGGTGACCCAGAGCAATGCCGCCGCCGTTGATATTGGTTTTGGCGTGGTCGTAGCCGGTTTCCTTAAGCCACGCCATGACGACTGAGGCAAAGGCTTCGTTGATTTCAACAACATCGATATCCGCCAGGCTCATGCCGGCTTTTTTCAGCGCATACTCCGTGGCAGGAATCGGCGCAGTCAGCATCCAAATTGGATCGTCAGCGCGCACACTCATATGGTGAATACGTGCACGCGGCGTTAAGTTGTAACGCTTGAGCGCCGCTTCGCTCACCACCAACACGGCGCTTGAGCCGTCACAGGTTTGGCTGGACACCGCGGCAGTGACTTTGTCGCAACCGAACAGGTAATCCAGCTCGGCCATTTTTTCCAAGCTCGTCTCGCGGGGCGTTTCATCGTGTTGAACGCCAGCCAGGGGCAGCACTTCGCGGTCAAAGCGGCCTTCTTTAATCGCCTGCAAGGCGCGGCGGTGCGACTCCAGCGAGTATTCTTCCAGATCGCGACGACTCAGCTCCCACTTGTCGGCAATCATCTGCGCGGAGTTGAATTGCGTGGGCGGCTTTGCGCCGTAACGGGCAACCCAGCCTTCAGAGCCGGAGAACGGGTCTTTAAAGCCCAGCGGCTCAGCGGCTGTCATGGCCGACGAAATGGGGATCTGGGTCATGGTTTGCACGCCGCCGGCGATCACTACATCTTGGGTGCCAGACATTACCGCCTGCGCGGCGAAGTGCACCGCCTGCTGTGAGGAGCCACACTGACGGTCGATAGTCGTACCCGGCACCTCTTGCGACAAACCCGCTGCCAGCCAAGCCGTGCGCGCGATGTCACCAGCCAAGGGACCAATCGTATCGACGCAGCCGAAGATCACATCGTCGTATTCGTTATCGGGAATGCCGTTGCGCTCAACAATGGCTTTGAGCACGTGAGCGCCGAGGTCGGCGCCGTGAACGTGAGCCAAGCCACCCTTGCGGCGCCCGGTGGGGCTTCTCACTGCATCGACAATATAGGCTTCTGCCATGATAGTTTCCTCTTATTGCCCGCTCGGCAGGCGATAACCGTCAATTAAAAAGTTGCGCCGGCACCGAGTGCGGCGTTATCGGCCAGCAGTGCGGCGGCCACGCGATTTTTATGGAAGCCTGCCGTGCCATAACTGCTGTTAAATGCCCAGGCGCGCTTCATAAAGATGTGTAGGTCCACTTCCCAGGTGTAGCCCATCGCACCGTGAACCTGGATGCTGTTTTTCGCTGCGAGGTCGGCCACTTCACAGGCGGCCAGTTTTGCGTGGCTCACCGACAATTCTGCGCGCGGCGTGTCGTTGGCAATATCATAAGCAGCGCGATAAACCGGTGTTTTGGCGTATTCCAGTTTGTAGGCGATATTCGCCATGTGGTGCTTAACGGCCTGGAAGCTGCCAATGGCCACGCCGAACTGCTTGCGCTCGCTGGTGTATTGCACCGACAAATCGATCATTCGTTGAGCCAGACCCAGCGACTGCGCGGCCACACCCAGTGCGCCACGATTCAGCGCTTTGTTGATCAACACCTGGGCGGCATCGCCGTCGGCCAGACAAACCGCCGCCGCGGGGTCGAAGTCCACAGCAAATAATTTGCGACCGGGGTCGACAGACTCATTGGCGCGCAGGCTGGCATTGGCGGCCTCTACCGCATAGATCGCGCCGTCTTTTTCCAGCAGCAGCAGGTCGGCGCAATGGGCGTCTTCCACCAACTTGTTCACCGCCAGACCCACCACCGCACGCGCCTCACCCGAGGCGATTTTTGGCAACCACTGCTCTGCAATCGCGCTATTACCGCATTCACTCAGCAGCGGCGTTGCCACTAGTACGCTATTCACCAGCGGCTCAGACAGGGCGACGTATCCGGCTTCCTGAGCCAGCAGGACGAAGTCCAGTTCGTTCATGCCCAGTCCGCCGAAGTCTTCGGGAACAGTCAGCCCGGTCAGGCCCAACTCGGCCAATTGCTGCCACAGTTCATCGCTGCGACCGCTATCGGTTTCCCACAGCTGACGAATTTTGTCGGGCGTAATTTCATTCACCAGAAAGTCGCGCACTGATTCCTGAAACAAGAGCTGATCTTCGCTAAAGGTAAAGTCCATGTCAGTCTCCTTATTTGCGCGGCATGCCGAGCATACGCTCTGCGATGATGTTGCGTTGAATCTCGTTGGTGCCGGCGTAAATCGGCCCGGACTGGGCAAACAGCCAACCGTCTAACCAGCGGCCAACGTCACCGGCGTCAGGCGACTCGGGCAGCAGCTCGCCGCGTGTTTCAAGAATCTTCAGCGCAGTGGCGTGCATTTGCTGGTCGAGCTCAGACCAGAAAATTTTATTGGTCGAGGCCTCAGCACCGATTTTTCCACCCTGCATTAGACGGCAGGCCGTTTGGTAGGTGGTCAGGCAGTACGCCTCGGCGTCCATATAGGCACGCAGTACCGCTTCGCGAATGCTGGGGTCTTCGTCGGCCGTTTCTTGATTAGCCTTGTAGAGCTCCACCAAGCGTTTGGCGGTTTCCTGGAAACGCGCCGGTGAGCGCAGCATCAAACCGCGTTCAAAACCCGCGGTGGCCATCGCCACACTCCAGCCCTCACCTTCACCGCCAAGGCGGCAGTCGACAGGTACTTTGACATTGTCGAAGAAGATTTCAGCAAAGCCGGGCAAGCCATCCAACTGAGGGATTGGGCGAACGGTAATGCCTTCGCTGTCCAGTGGCACCAGAATAAAGGTCAGGCCGCGATGGCGCTCTGACTCAGGGTCGGTGCGGAACATACCAAAACACCAATCGGCCCATACCGCTCGGGTCGACCAGGTTTTTTGACCGTTGATAATGTAGTGGCTACCGTCTTCGCTTAGGTCTGCTCGCGAGCGGATGGCGGCCATATCAGAACCGGCGTTCGGCTCAGACCAACCCTGACACCAAATATCCTTGCCGGTCGCCATGCCATTGAGGAAGCGCTTTTTCTGCTCTTCGGTGCCGTATTCCATCAAAGTGGGGCCAAGCAGGAAAATGCCGTTTTGATTTACCCGCAGTGGCGCAGACGCCGCGTAGTATTCTTCTTCAAAGATCAACCACTGCAATAGGTCGGCGCCACGGCCACCCATTTCTTCCGGCCAGGTGATCATGCCCCAGCGGCCTTCGTACAATTTGGCCTCCCACTCGCGGTGCTGCTGGAAACCTTCTTCGGTGTCGAAGGACTTCAAGGGCTCGGCGGGAACATTGGCCTTTAACCAGCTGCGAACTTCTTCGCGAAAGGCTTGGTGCTCTGCGGTGTATTCGAGTTTCATGGGTGATTCTCGTCTCGGTTCAGCGGCGGGCGGTGCCCGCCGTTAATCAAAATTTGGCGTCGCGCTTTTCAACAAAGGCGTCTTTGGCTTCCTGCGAGTCTGGCTCGGCATAAGCCTCTTGCGTAAAGCCCTGCTCCCAGCGGTATTTGTCTTCGAGGTTGCCGTCTTCCACACCGTTGAGGGCTTCCTTGGCCAGCTCGATCATGCGCGGTGATTTCTCGGCAATTTTGTCGGCAATATCGCGGGCAGTTGCCATCAGTTGATCGCGGGGAACCACCTTTTCAATGGCGCCCAGGCGATAGGCCTCTTGCGCATCAATAGCCTCGCCGGTGAAGTACATGTAGCGCACTTTCTGCACCGGGAACATGCGCTGCAAGTGAGCGCCGCCGCCCATTGCCCCGCGGTCAACTTCCGGTACGGCAAAGGTCGCACACTCCGATGCCACAATGATGTCGGCCGCACCACTGATACCGATACCACCACCGAGAACAAAGCCATGCAGCGCGACAATGACCGGCTTGCGGCAGCGGTGAATCGCTTTGAAGGTGTCGTAGTTACCCTTGTTGACGCGGGTGATCATGGCGGGGTTTGCCGCCAGCTCTTTGATATCAACACCGGCGCAAAAGCCGCGACCCTCGGCAGCGATAATCACTACGCGCACCGCGTCGTTGTCGCTCAGGGCATTGATCTCGGCAGCGATGGCCAGCCAGCCGTCACTGTCAAAGGCGTTAACCGGTGGCTTATTGAAGATAAGTTCAGCAACACCACTGTCGCTGATGCTCAGGGTATATGGCTTGCTCATTATGCGTTCCCCATTTTTGCGAAGCGCGACTCGGCTTCGTCGACAATGCTGCGAATCAGGTCTTCACAACTCAGTAATTCATCGATAACACCTGCCACCTGGCCAGAGGGCAACACGCCTTCGTCCGGGCGGCCATCGACCATGGCTTTTTGAATAATCATCGGTGCATTCGCCGCCATAATGGCCTGCGACTTAGTGATGTCGCCGCTGCTGGTCATGGCGAGTGCAGAGCGCAGCAGAGAGGTCAGGCTGGCGCCGGTGAACTTGCGAAAGGCCAGGCCATTGCGCAAGGCGATAATCAGTTTTTTCAGTGGCCCGGCTTTCTCCAGCTCGCTGAGGAAGTCGTTCAAAATCATGCGCTGTGGCAGGCCGTCGAGGGCTTCACTGCGAATGATGGCACCGGGGTCTTTGCAGGCGAGGTAGCGCTGCTTGGTCGCTTCGGGGACAGGGCTTTCTTTGGTCAATAAGAAACGCGTTCCCATAGCGATGCCGTCAGCCCCATAGGCCAGTGCCGCCAGCAAACCGCGGCCATCTTTAAAGCCGCCCGCCCCCAGGACCGGCACTTTGTCACCCACGGCGTCCACCACTTGTGGCAGTAACAGGGTCGTGGGGATCGCACCGGTGTGGCCGCCACCCTCGCCGCCTTGAACGGCGACAGCATCGGCGCCCATCTCTACTGCCTTGATGGCGTGCTTGGGCAAACCCACGGTTGGCATGCAGACCACGCCAGCCTCTTTCAGGCGAGCAACCATCTCTTTCCCTGGCGAGCGCGAGTAGCTCACTGCCTTGACGCCGTGCTTGATCACCAGATCAATAATCTCAGCGGCGTTGGGCTGATACATATGGAAGTTCACGCCAAAGTTCGCATCGGTTAGCGACTTCACTTCCAGAATATTGGCTTCCATTTGCTCAGGCGGAATGGTTGCCCCGGCCAGAAAACCAAAACCACCGGCATTGCCAGTGGCAGCGACCAGTTTCGGGTCGGCAACCCAGCCCATCGCGGTTTGGATAATGGGGTAATTACAGCCCAGTAATTCGGTAATGCGGGTATCGAGTAGCGTCGACATAAATAATTAGCTCTGCGTTGAATCGACAAAGCACCGACCTGCATTACAGGCCGGTGCTTGTTGCGCCTGGCCGTATTAGCCGCGAACGCCCGGAGGGTTATCCTTCAACTGCTTGGCGCGCAGGTTGTGCGGGTCAATGCGGCGGATAATGTCCAGTTGCTCTTCGGTGGGAGCCGGCGTTGTTGGAATAGACGCAGGAACATGCACCGGGAAGCCGGTATTTTCCTGAACCTCTTCCACGGTAACGCCGGGGTGAAGGCTAACGATCTGCATTTGGCGGTTGGGACCACGGAAGTCGAACACACCCAAGTTGGTGTAGACCTGACGCACATCGATCTCGTCGAAGCTGTAACCTTTAGGCAGACGGTCCGGGTTGTAGCCAATGGTGCACACCACGTCGCACTCACCTTCTACAAACACGCGCTTGCTGTGCATGGGCACCAGGTAGCTGTTGGCATGACAAATCGAGTTTCCGGGGAAACCACGAACACCCAACATTTGCACCTTGGGCTTGCTGTGATCGCCACCCAGCGCTGAGATGTTGGCTTGCGCGAAGCGGTCGATTTGGGTTGGCCCACCGGTCAGGTGACGACGGCCGCTCCATACGTTGTCAAAAATGCGGGTAAAGCCCATCCAGGTTTCCGCCTTCGGCTGGAAGTCGGCATCGCGTTTGCCGACGGGATTGGGCTCCGACAGCAACCACGCTTCGGAGTCGGTCATCATGATGTCGGTATTGCTGCTCAGCATGGCGAGGCTGGCGGCGATACGCGGCAGCACACCGATGCCGGTGACCAGGACTTCGCCGTCATTGTCATAAGCGCTGGCATTGGCACAAATCATCAGCTCGGCCAGGCTGTATTCTGTTGCAGGGGTAGTCATAACTAGAATTCCTCAGACCGATCAGTAAACAGGCAGCGGCAATTGACGGATGGCGTCGATGCCACCCACAGCTTGCTGGTATTCCGCTTCACTGCGACCCTTGATGTATTTGTCGAAGTAGGCTTCAAAGCCGCCCTCTTTCGCCGAGGCGTTGTACTCTTGGAAGTGCGGCACGTCGAAGCCGTATTCAGGCGTGCAGGATGTTGGGTGAGCACCGCCGGCAACCGGAATAACCGCCGAGGTCATGGTGCGCTCCCAGAACACGTAACGCGCTTCGTCGCCCTGAGCAAAGTATTCGGTGTCGACCAGCTCTTCGCAGCTGACGATGGTTTTGTCGGCCGCGCGCGCCATCCACTCGTCCATATACACATCGGGACCTTTGATCTGACAAACGCCACGACGGTCGGCGCGATCAACGTGCAGCAGCGCTGCATCGAGTTTCAGCGCAGGCATCGCCAGCCACTCTTTCTCATCGTAAGGGCTGTCGACCAGTTTGATGTCTGGGTTAAGGTTGACAACGTCGGTGCCCAGACCAATACGAGACGGGATGTAAGGACAGCCCCACGCCGCCGCGCGCAGGCCCAGCAGCAGCATGCCCTCGTCAATTTCCATCACCTCGATCTCGCCATTCTGGCGGGCCTGGCGGAAATAGGGCTCCAGCGGAATAAAGTCCAGCGACACGAAGGCGAACACCACTTTTTTCACCTTACCGGCAGCACACAACATGCCGACATCTGCACCGCCATAGGCTACGATCGTCAGGTCTTTAAGATCAGACTTGAGAATCTCGCGAATCAGCGCCATTGGCTTACGACGCGGCCCCCAGCCGCCAATACCGATGGTCATGCCATCGCGTAGCTCGCCAACGAGCTCCTGCAAAGCCATTTCTTTATTCACGTCCACTCCTTAATACAAAGCGAGGTTTGCCGCTTGAGACAATCCGTCATACGCAGCTCTACTACGCATAACATTAGAAATTACAGCTTACCAATGAAAAAAACCTAAGCCATAAGCCAAATAGATTACGCAAAAACTTATTCTGACCCATTATCAGGCTCTGGGCCGACGATCCGACTCATGCGGTAATCATGCTTAACAAAATTAACCCCCAACGAGCATTCGGTGCGCAGTACACCAGGCAGGCCGCTGATACGCCGGTGCAAGAAGGCCGCGAGCTCCGCGTGGTTCTGCACCAGCGTAATGGCGAGCAAGTCAAAGCGGCCCAGCATCTTGCCGACAAAGCCGATTTCCGGCACCGCCGCCAACTGCTTGGCCAGCTCGTCGCACTGTGCGCTGCGCTCTACTTCCACCCAAATGTAAGCCAGTATGGGGTTTCGCAGCCGCGCGATATTGGTCATTGCGGTGATACGCACCAGGCCTTCGGCCTCCATGCGCTTGATGCGCGAGCGCACCGTGCCCTCGGTAATCCCGAGCTCTGCAGCAATTTTGCGGTTGCTGGTGCGGGCGTCATGGGCCAGGCCATCGAGAATTTTCAGATCGAGCTCATCTAGCTGTTTCTTCTGCATGGCCTAGTCCGCCTGCCCGAAGGGCACCCAATTTGACTGATTTTTGAGAACGTCCAGCGCGACGGATGGCTCCAGCTTCCTCACACCGGGCACGGCAGCCAGCTCACTGAGCAGCTGGTTGAGGTCTTCCTGGTCACGCGCCACCGCCAGCGCTTCAATATCCAGTGTGCCGACCACCTGGCACACGGAGAAAACCTGAGCAAAACTCGCTAAATCTTCTGCAACCTCATCGGCGGCGCGGCCCTCCACCTGGATACCGACCGCCAACATCATGCTGTAGCCCACCGCCTCGTAGTCGGTAACCGCAACGACCCGCAGGCTATCGGCCTCCTCCATGCGACGCACCCGCGAGCGCACAGTGGCTTCGGTTAGACCGAGGTCGGCAGCAATCGCCTTGTAGGGCATGCGCCCGTCGCGGCGCAGCAAGGCCACAATACGAAAGTCCACCTCGTCCATGCCCTGATTGGACTCATCCCCCGCTAGCGGCGGGATGGCACCATCGCTGCCAATATTCACGCCTGGGCCTCAATATGCTGGGCGGCCTGCGCAGCCAGTTCCGTTTTCAACACCTTGCCCGAGGCGTTCATTGGCAGGGCATCGACGAATGCCACGTAGTAAGGAAGTTTGTAGCGCGCCAATTGCTCAGCACAGAAGGCTTTTACCTGCTCAGCCGACAGCTCGCTGCCCGCGCGGCGCACAATAAAGGCCATACCCACTTCTCCCTGTGGAGCCTTGGGTACACCGATGACGGCAGCCTGGGCGACGCCATCCAAACCGTAGAGCAGTTTTTCAACTTCCGCGGGATAGACGTTTTCACCGTTCATGATGTACATATCTTTTAAACGGTCGGTAATGCGCAGGTAGCCGCGCTCATCCATAACGCCAATATCGCCGGTGCGCAGCCAGCCATCGCTGGTGATGGCATCGGCGGTCGCCTCTGGCATATCGAAGTAGCCTTGCATAACGTTGTAGCCCCGCAACCACACCTCGCCCTCTTCGCCGGCAGCGCGCGCCTCACCGGTTTGCGGATCGGCGCATTTAAGCTCGACACCGGGCATCGCGCGGCCGCAGGTGTTGGCGATGGTCTCGGGGTCGTCATCGGGGCGGCAGATGGTCACCACCCCCGTCGACTCAGTGAGTCCGTAGGCGGTCACCACCGTTTCAAAACCCAGTTCGCTTCGCATGTCCTCTACCAGCTTTACGGGTACCGTCGCGGCGCCGGTTACGCCGAGGCGCAAGCTTGAGAAGTCATAATTACCCCGCTCGGGGTCGGCCAGTAGCATCTCGTAAAGTGAGGGAGCGCCGGGCAACATGCTGATGCGATGGCGAGAAATTGCCTCCATAACCAGGCGGCGATCAAACTGCGCCATGGGGAAAATCGTGCAACCGCTAATCAAGGCCGCCAACCACCCGGCCTTGTAGCCAAAGGAGTGGAAGAAGGGATTGATAATCAGGTAGTTGTCGTCGGCGCGCAGGCCAACGGTGTCGCTCCAGGTGGCAAATACGCGAATGTTTTGTTCGTGACTACACAGCACGCCCTTGGGCTTGCCGGTGGTACCCGAGGTAAACAGCATGTCGGCACTGTCTTCGGGATTAATCGCGCGCTCCAGCGCAATGAAGGCAGCGTCGTCGGCTTCGCTGGCCTTCGCCATAAATGCCGCCCACCCCAACTGATCCGCGCTGTCGCCGTCGCTGTCCAGTCGAACACTGTGGCGCAAGGCTGGCAGGCTTTCGCTCTTCACCACCTCGGCGGGAACTGCCCCCTCCAACGCACCGACAGTCAGCAATACACTCACTCCGGCCCGCGCGAGAATATCGGCAGCCTCGGGGCCCTGCAGACGGGTATTAAGAGGCACCAACACAGCACCTACTGACTGCAAGCCCAGCGCGGCAATAATCCAACGCGCGCTATTCGGCGCCCAAATAGCTACCCGGTCACCCGACTGAACCCCCAGCGCCATGAACGCGCGACCGGCACTGCGACGAAGATCATTGAGTTGCCGATAACTGAGCACCTCGTCGTCTGCCTGTATTGCCGTTTTTGCACCGTACTGCTGAGCGGCCCACCCCATCAAACGGGGGACAGTCAGCGGCGGCAAGGTGAGATCAGCAAGCTGATCAGCGCGGCCAGAAGCATTGGCAGAAGGCGATTTAGACGATGGCATGTTCAAGCCCCTAAACATCGGCGAAAACATAGAGTCTAGAAGCAGAACCGCAATACAACAAGACTTTGCGTAGCATTATCTATTAAATACTACGCATAACACTGATAACTAATCCCTTCGGATGACGTTAACCTAGGCTGTGAGTGACGCCAGATCGGCCAGCGGACGCTGCTGCGCCTCGGCCACCGCCGGGCAGTAAACGGCACCACCGGCAATATTGATACCGTCGCGTATCCCCGGCGTTGCCGCAATGCTGGGCAAGTCACTGCTGGCGATGCGCTGCACATAGGGCAGCGTTGCCTGACTCAATGCCAAGCTCGCCGTTCGCGATACCGCGCTGGGAATATTGGCGACGCAGTAATGGACAATCCCCTGATCAATAAATGTGGGTTGCTGGTGACTGGTCGGACGACTGCTTTCAAAACAGCCGCCCTGATCGACCGCGACGTCGACCAATACCGCACCGGCATTCAACAGCGGGAGATGGCTTCGCTTAAGTAGCTGCGGCGCTCGCGCGCCCGGCACCAAGGCCGCACCGACCACCATATCGACATTGGGCAACACCGCCTGGCAATCGAGCTCGGCCAGTACCGCCAGGTGCGCACTGTTGTAATGAGCGGCCAACTGATCCCGGCGCTGTCGCTGCTTTTCAACCACCGCTACCGTTGCCCCCATTCCCAACGCCACGTCGATGGCCTGACTGCCCACAACGCCCCCACCGAGCACCAACACTTTTGCTGGCGGCAACCCGGCAACAGCACCCAGCAATACGCCCCGACCGCCCTGCGCAGTTTCCAAACAGTGCGCCCCGGCCTGCACTGAGAGCCGCCCCGCAATTTCGCTCATGGGCTTTAGCAGGGGCAGTCGGCCCGCGTCGTCGGTAATCGTTTCATAAGCGATAGCCGTCACGCCGCTGGCAAGCAGGTCATCACATAGCGCAATGTCGGGGGCGAGGTGGAGATAACAGAACAAGCGCTGACCCGCGCGCAGCAGGTCAATTTCCCCAGGCTGGGGCTCCTTCACTTTGACGATAAGCGCCGCTTGCGCGTACACCTCTTCAGCGCCTGACAACAAGCTAGCACCGGCTTGCCGATATTCGTCATCCAGATAGCCCGATCCCTGACCTGCGCCCTCTTCAACAACGACTTGGTGACCCTGCTCAGTGAGCTGACGCACCGCGCTGGGCGTCAAACCCACACGATATTCCTGCGCTTTTTGCTCTTTTGGCACGCCGATACGCATATCGATCTCCCGTTACACCGCACAAAGGGCAGCTTTCTCACAGGAAATATGGCTGATATCTACAAGATTACCAATTTGGTGAACGGGCAACGGCTCTATCGCGGTTTACGGATTTACACGCGCTGCCATAGACCGTCGCGCTCTATCGCTTCGCCGTCTTTTTGCAATTTCAACAGATGGGCCCACAGCGAGAGCTGGGCTATGGGGTGCAGGGCAGGGTCAACATCGTCGTAGGCGTGTACCACCAGGCCATCCAGCGCCTGGGGGCGCTGCTGGGACTCAAGTGTTTGGCGCACTTTGTGCTCTCGCCCCAGGCGGTGTTTTATCAGCGCCTCGATTTCCGCGCGGGGCTCGTCAATAAGACGGCCGTGCCCCGGCGCCAGAGCCTGAAGCGGGTATTCCAGCATGCGTTCAAGCGACGCAATGTAGTCGGCCATATCACCGGCGGGAGGGATAATCACCACCGTCGACCCCTCCATAATATGGTCGCCGGTAAACAGCAGGCCACTGGGCTCATGGAGAAAGCAAAAGTGATTGTCGACATGCCCGGGGGTATGCACGGCGATTAAGCGCTCGCCATCGACATCGATATCATGCTCGTGCTGCAGCTCAATGTGTGGCGAAAAGCTCGTGTCCTGATGACCATCATCAGCAATGGCCCGCCCAAGCAGCGGCACATCGTAACGCTCTGCCAGCATGGCCGCCGCGGGAGAGTGGTCCGGATGGGTGTGGGTCACAACAATTTGCGTAAGCTCGCCGCCAATTTGGCGCAAAGCGGCCTCCAGAGCCTCCACATGTTCGACCATTGGCGGCCCCGGATCGAGCAGGGTTATACGGCGACGGCCAAGTAAGTAGCTATTGGTGCCGGGGCCGGTCATTACGCCGGGGTTTGGCGCGATCACTCGGTGTACCGTCGGTCGCAATTGCTCGAGAATTCCACTTTGCATTGTCTGTGCTCCGCCTTTCACGCTACAAGTGTGTCGATTTCGCAGCGGGCCGTCAAAGCAGAGGCGCTTTGTTGTGCGCCGCCTGCAGTGGACTGCGCAAGCGCCATAGCAACCTCGCGCCCAGCAACAGCGCTGAGCAACTCAGCCCGGCACACAAGCCCAACCAGTAGCCGCTTGGCCCCATCGGCGACAGCTGCCACTGCCCGGTTGCCAGCACATAGCCCACCGGCAAACCCACGCCCCAATAGGCAAATAGCGTGAGCAACATCGGCACTCGGGTATCTTCAAAACCGCGCAGGCAGCCATTGGCAGTCACTTGTAGAGCGTCTGAAACTTGATAGAGCGCGGCGAACAGCAGCAGATAACTGGCCAGCGCAATAACCTCTGCGTTGTCGGTGTAGATGCGGGGAATCCACTGCCGCGTCAGCACCAGCAAGCTCGCCGCCGCAAAACCGATAAACAGCGTAATGCGAAAGGCGACGTTTATCGCGGTGCGCAGCGCTTGTTCGTCCTCGCGACCGCGCGCATGGCCGATGCGCGCCGTTGCCGCCAGGGCAAAACTGAGCGGCAGCATAAAGACCAGCGAGGTGAAATTCAGGGTCAGTTGATGGCCCGCCACGATGATGGGGCCGGACTGGCTGAGCAACAAGGCTATCACCGCAAAAATGCTGACTTCAAAAAATATCGCCAAGGCCACAGGCAAGCCCAAGCCAAATAAGTACCTTAGGGTCGCCGGTTCCAGCCGCCACGGGCTCAGTTTGAAGCGGTCATCGGAGTTTGCATAACTGGGATGGCGCAATACGTAAAAAATCATCAGCGCTGCCATCAGCCACATCACCACCGCCGTGGCCCACCCGCAGCCAACGCCGCCCATTGCGGGAAAACCCAATTTGCCGTAGATCAGCACGTAGTTCACCGGGATATTGACGAGCAACCCTATCACGCTAATCCACAATACGGGCCGGGTGTCTCCCCTCGCCTCGGTGTAACTGCGCAGCGCCAATACCACGGCAATGGCCGGCAAGCCCCAACTCAGGCCCCGCAGGTACTCTCGCACCATTGGACGCATCGACTCATCAACATCCATCCAGGCCAGCACAGGGGCTGTGTTTCGCAACAGGAAAAATGCCAGTACCCCAAATAGCAAACCCAGCATCACCGACTGCTGCATAATCGGGCTCACCCGGTGGTGCTGGCCTGCACCCATATGGCGGGCCAGCACCGAGGTCGTGCTCATTAGCAAGCCGGTCAGAAACAGAAATACCGGCACCCAGATACTGGCGCCAACTGCCACAGCGGCCAAGTCCAGTGCCGAGACGCGGCCGGCCATGACGGTGTCTACAAATCCGTTGGCAGACTGGGCCAGCTGGCCACCAAAAATAGGCAGAGCAATACGCAGCTGGCTGCGTAATTCCTGTTGCTGGGAGGACGACATTGAGACTCTCGGTGGGATCGATTCGGCCTGCACTCTAACGCAGCCAACGCGGCGCCGCAAACCGCCCGAATCAATTTTTTCTGTACAAATAAAAACGGGAGCTAATGCTCCCGTTGCACGGCTAATTCAGCGACTTACACCATGTTTTTTATCGCCACCACGGGGTCGACATCGGCGTCGTAATCCACGCCGTCGATATCAAAGCCAAACAACTTCAAAAACTCGTGCTTGTAGCCCGCAAAATCGGTGAGGTCGTGGAGGTTTTCTGTCGTCACCTGATCCCAGGCCTCAGCCACGGCTTGCTGAATCTCTTCACGCAGCTCCAGACCATCGGCGCGCAGCCGGCCCTCGTCGTCCAGCACTGGCGCATCGCTGTAGAGGCTGTTGCGAAACAGCCCGTATACCTGTTCGATACAACCTTCGTGACTGCCGTCGGCTTTCATCACTTTGAACAACAGTGACAAGTACAAAGGCATAATCGGAATCGCTGAGCTCGCCTGAGTCACCACCGCCTTCAACACCGAGACTCTCGCGTCGCCACCCTTGGCCGCCAAGCGCTGGCGAATGTCGACCACGCGTTTATCCAGGTCTTTTTTCGCCTGACCGATGGTGCCATGCCAATAGATATCCCAGGTGATGCGCTCACCGAGATAGGTGTAGGCCGTCGTCTTGGCGCCATCAGCAAGCACACCGGCCTCATCGAGGGCGTCGATCCACATCTGCCAATCTTCACCGCCCATCACGGCCACCGTGTTGTCGATGTCTTCCTGAGAAGCCTCGGGCAGCGTGACTGTTTCGATGACTTCTTTATCGGTGTTCACGCCGCGCTGGCTGACCGCCTTGCCGATGGGCTTCAAGGTCGAATTATAGATCTCACCGGTTTTGGGGTGCTGACGACGCGGCGCCGCCAAGCTGTACACCACGAGGTCAACCTGCCCCAGGTCTTCCTTTATTTGCGCGATGGTTTTTTGCTTTATTTCATCGGAGAAAGCGTCGCCATTGATGCTCTTGGCATACAGCCCTTCGGCCTCGGCGAACTTGTGAAACGCCGCCGAGTTATACCAGCCTGCGGTGCCCGGCTTTTTCTCGGTGCCCTCTTTCTCGAAAAAGATACCCAGCGTGGCCGCCCCACTACCAAAGGCGGCACTTATCCGCGAGGCCAGGCCGTAGCCAGTGGAAGAACCGATCACCAGCACTTTTTTAGGGCCGTTTTCGATAGCCCCCTGCGCCTTCACATAGTCAATTTGTTCGCGAACATTTGCCTCACAGCCTACAGGGTGAGTGGTTACACACATAAAGCCGCGCACACGGGGTTTAATGATCATTCGCTGTCCTGCTCCATCGTTATTAGCCCTGAATTGTGGGGCATTATACGGCCTGCTTTAGTCGGCGACTAATATGCACTGTCAACTTTGAAAGCCCCACTGGCTAAGGCGACAACGAGCACAATTTTTCTAGCCAATGACCGCGGCACATAATCGTTTCAGACTACCCAGCTACCGGGAAACGCTGTGCTATGATTCCTCTCATAAAAGTAACAATAGTGTAACTAATTGCACAAAATCTGCTTTATGCGCAATAAGAAATAACCATAATTCCGAATAATCAAGGGAAACTACGCAGTCGCAATCGCATTGCGTCTTACAAAAAAAGGGTGATATATGAAAGTCAGTAAGCTTAAATCCCTCGCTGCACTGGGCGGGCTGGGCTTGTCGGCGTTTGCGCCATCGCTATACGCACAAGCCGCGCTTGAGGAAGTTATTGTAACGGCTCAAAAGAAAGCTGAGTCACTGCAGGACACGCCTATCTCATTGACCGCGTTCAGCGAAGACCGCCTCGAAGTTGAAGGCATCAGCAGCCTGGGCGACATCGGCTCTAAGGTTCCAAGCCTGACCATTGAACCCTTCCCAATCAATAATGCCACACTGCGTATCTTTATTCGCGGTATTGGTATTTCAGACGCGCAAATCACCCAGGATCCACCGGTTGGTATTTATGTAGACGGCGTGTATATCGCCCGCTCAACAGGTACCGCACTGGATGTAGCGGATCTGCAACGTATCGAAATTCTGCGCGGCCCGCAGGGCACACTTTATGGCCGCAACACCACAGGTGGCGCGATCAACCTGGTGACCAAGAAGCCCACCACTGAAGGCATCGAGTTTAAGCAGAAATTCACCGCAGGTAACCGCAACCTGTTTACATCAAAGAGCACCCTGAACCTGCCACTTAGCGATACCATCGCGGTGAAGCTGGCGGCGATGCGCACGATGCAGGATGGCCACATTGAAAACACCGGCCCCGGCGGCGACTTTGGTGACCGCGACGTAGAGGGTTACCGCGTCGATCTGCGTTGGGATATCACTGACTCACTGGCAATGGACGTTGCCTACGACAAGTCGGATTTCGACTACTACAACACGCAGTATCAGCACGTTCGTCCACGTACACCGATCCCTGGCAGCCAGGCTGACTTAGTATCGGCAGGCCAAAAAGCAAGCTATTCGGACTCTCGCCAGAAGCGCGTCGGTACGGTAATGCCTTTCGAGCCTTCAACCACCGATATTGAAGGCCTCGCTTTCACGCTGACCAAAGACTTTGAAAACACCCAAGTGAAGTACATCGGCGCCTACCGCGAGCTGTTCGATAAGTCCTATGCCGACCTCGGCGGCGGCGTACCCCTGGAGCCAGGTGAAAGCCCACATGGCGACAATTCTGAAAGTAAAGATATCTTCCGCCTGGACTCGAACGAGTACTGCGGCGCGGCTGCAGAAGCGGTAATGGGAGCAGGCCAATGCTTGCCACTGGTCTACCCCAAGGTAAACCAGGAGCAGTACTCTCACGAATTGCAGATCAGCGGCGACCTGTTTGAAAGCCGCGTAAACTATATTGTTGGCGCCTACTACTTCCACGAAGAAGCAACTGAAGATAACGGCCCACTTCACCACCAGCTGAGTGGCCCAATCAATATCGACATCCCGGTCATCGGCGGCCTGCTTAGCAGCACTCGCGCAGTAAACATGCTTAGCCAAGTTTACGATATTGAAAACGAAGCGGCGGCGCTGTTTGGCCAATTCACCTGGACACCGAATATTCTGGACGACCGTCTGCACTTGACCTTCGGCGCACGCCGCTCCGAGGACAAGCGCTCTACCGTTAAATTCCAGATCGACCGCACTTACGCAGAAACCCCCGTCGGCCCCATCGATGTTTCGTTTGCACAGTGTGGCGGCGACATTACCAATGGCACATGCCGCGACTTCGACAACATCGCAGCCTCTCAAGACTTCAGTAACGACTCATTCAGCTTTGTTGCCGAGTACGATCTGACTGACGACATCAACATCTACGCCAAACGTGTAGAGGCCTATAAGTCTGGTGGTTTTAACACCCGCGACCCGCAGCAAGACGGCGACCAAGGCCCCGCGACTGACGGCATCGATTACGGTTTTGGCTACGCTGATGGCTTCGACGCTGAGTACGTGACCTCCTACGAGCTGGGTATTAAGAGCGAGCTGATGGATCGCCGCCTGCGTATCAACGCGGATGTATTCTTCAGTGAATACGAGGACATGCAGCTGAACTTCATCCTGGCGGGCACAGTGGCAGATACTAAGGTCACTAACGCCGGTGAAGCAGAGATGTTCGGCTTTGAGGCTGACGTGACCTTCCTGGCCACAGAAAACTTGTTGATGATGTTGAACTACGCCTACCTCGACACCGAGGTTACCAAGGCCACCGACATCAATGGCAACGACGCCTCTGACCAGTTCGTGTTCTTCTCAGCACCGGAGCACAGCTTCACCGCCTCGGCTGACTACACTCTGCTGCAAGCCGACTGGGGCCGCACCAGCCTGAACGTCAGCGTGAACTACATGGACGAGCGCAACGGCGGCTCGCGTGCTGAAAACGTTAAAAACACGCAGCTGCGTCAGTACGAGCTGGTTAACGCTCGCCTTAGCCTGACCGACGTTCCCTTTGCTGGCGGCCGCCTCGCTGCGGGCCTGTGGGCGAAGAACCTGCTGGATGAAGAGTACGAGCTGACAGCGGTCGACAACCTGCCTCAGGCAGACCGCTCGGTAATTTGGGGTGAGCCCCGTACCTACGGCATCGACATCTTCTACGAGTACTAAGTAATTGGTCTTACTTGGGCTGCTTATGCAGCCCTTTTTTTTGCCTGCAACATGCAGAAAAGTCGTCGCCAGCAACATTAAACTCTGGAAACGCAAGCACTAGGCGGTTGCCGAAAAAGGCGAAAAACAGTAGATTAGACGCAGTTTTTAATACAGACATATTAAAAGAGTCACCACTATGAGCGATAAAGATAAAAGCAGCCCCAGCAACCCCCTCCGCGCCAGCGATGTGAGCAACTGGGATATCGAAACAGATGTAGCCATTGTCGGCTTCGGCGGCGCAGGTGCTTGCGCGGCGATTGAAGCAGCCGATGCAGGCGCCTCGGTCGCGCTGTTTGAGTTAGCCAGTGCCAGCGGTGGCTCCACGGCACTCTCAAGCGCTGAAATTTACATGGGTGGCAATGGCGGTACGCCGGTTCAGAAAGCCTGTGGCTACGAAGACGACACTGACAATATGCTCAGTTATCTGCGCGCGTGCTTTGGCAATCAGGCCGATGACGCGAAATTACAGCACTACTGTGAAAACAGCATCAAGCACTATGAATGGCTTACCGGCATGGGCGTTCCCTTCAAAATGAGCGAGCTAAAAGAGCGCGCAATTATGGCCCTGACCGATGACTGCCTGCTGTTTACCGGCAATGAAAAAGCCTACCCCTTCTACGAGCAGGCAAAGCCCGTACCCCGCGGACACAACCTTGAAGTAGAGGGTGACAACGGCGGCCCGCTGCTGATGAAAATTCTTACTGACGCGGTGGAACAGCGCGCGGCGATTAACGTTCATTACGAAGCCCGGGCATTGACCTTGGTTCAAAGCGATGAAGGCGAAGTCGTTGGCATCGTGGTGCGCATCAACCAGAAAGAGCAGTACGTGCGAGCGACTAAAGGCGTAATCCTCTGTGCCGGCGGGTTCTGCATGAATGAAGACATGCTGCGCCAATATGCTCCCCAGTTTGACTGCGGCCTGACACCCATCGGCAATCCCGGTGACACCGGCAGCGGCATCCGTATGGGCATGGGTGCAGGTGCAGCGGTCACCAATATGCACGAGTGCTTTGTCAGCCTCCCATACTACCCACCGTCGTCACTGACTTACGGCATTTTGGTCAACGACAAGGGCCAGCGCTTTATCAACGAAGACTGCTATCACGGCCGCGTTGGCTATAACGCCTTGCTTCAGCAGAAAAATTCAAAGCGTATCTACCTGATCACCGACGTTGACGGCTACGGCGACTACGAAAAGATGAGTTATCTCGGTGCCCAAGTTGCCGGCACCGGTGAAAGCATTGCCGAGCTTGAACAGGAACTGGAATTGCCCGAGGGCAGCTTGCAGCACAGCCTGGACACCTACAACCAAAATGCAGAGCGCGGAGAAGACCCCCTATTCCATAAATCAGAGGCCTGGCTGCGGCCAATTCAAGCGCCTTACGTTGCCCTGGACTGCACTCTTGGGCGCGGCCCCTTCTATCCATTCTTCACACTCGGTGGACTGGAGAGCTTACCGACCGGAGAAGTGCTGAACGGCGACAAAGGGGTCATTCCCGGCCTTTATGCTGCCGGCCGCACCACTGCGGGTATTCCACGAACAGCGGCGGGTTACGCCAGCGGCATGTCAGTGGGTGACGCAACGTTCTTTGGTCGCATGGCAGGCAAGCAAGCCGCTCTTCGTTAAATTCAGCGGCAAAACCACGAACACCTGCCTCGGAAACTACCTACGTTTTCGAGGCAGGCCTGCCACACCATTTGTGTTAGCGTAGCAACTAAACATAATTACACGTTTGTTATGTCCAGCACGACAACTGAACAACAAGAGCTAGCCGACGAACGGCGCAGTATCGAACGCTCAGGTCGCTTACACGGCGCGCACTGGAGTGTGCTGGCACTTTCGCTCGTGCTCACTTTTTTTGTTTGGCAATACGCTGAGCGCCAAGCACAGGACAAGCGCGAAAGCCGCTTCCAACGTTACAGCTCCCAGGTTGCTGGCCTGATTCAGGAACGGCTCCACAAGTACGAAGATGCCCTCTGGGCAGGTGTCGCCGCTAAGCACTCCCATAGTCAAGCGGTCGACCTGGCAACGTGGCGGCGCTTCTCCTCGGCCTTACACATTAGCGACAAATACCCGGGTATTAACGGCATTGGTGTTATCGACTATGTGCCTCGGCAGCAGTTAGACGACTACCTTGCCACGCACCGACGGGACCGCCCGGCATATAAGGTGCACCCGCAGCACACACTACCCTTTTTGCTGCCCATCACCTTTATCATGCCGGAAGATAAAAATGCTGCAGCCATTGGCCTCGATGTCGCCCATGAGGCGAACCGATTGCGCGCCGCACTTAACGCCCGAGACAGCGGCAAGGCACAAATTACCGGCCCCATCGTACTGGTACAGGACGCTAACAAAACGCCGGGGTTTCTTTTCTACGCGCCATTTTATCGCCAACACAGTGAAACATTGGAGGAGCGCCGCGCCAATTTCGCAGGCATGGTCTATGCGCCTTTTGTGGTCGCTGAACTGATGCGCGGGACACTGGAGCAGCAACAACGGGACATATTTTTACGCATTTCTGATGGCGATACCGTGCTGTACGATGAGTTCCCTGACAACCACGAGGCACAGGGCCTGTTCGCCGAATACAAGCTGAATATCTACGGCCGTGAATGGCAGATCGCGACGGCCAGCAGCCCAAGTTTCTGGCGTAATACTGACGATTCGCAGCCCAAGATCATCCTGGTCTGCGCCCTGGTTATTGATGCCATGCTCCTGCTGCTGTTTATCAGTCTGAGCCGCGCTCACCGCCGCAGTTTTAATTTTGCGCAGCGTATGTTGGCCAGCTCAGAGAAAAACGCCGCCGCCCTGACCCAGACCATTGATAAGCTGGAGCAAAGCAATCACCAGTTGGAGCGCTTTGCGTTTATTGCCTCACACGACCTGCGTGAGCCGCTGAGAAGCCTGGGAAATTATAGCGAGCTGCTCAAAAATGATGATGGCAGTATGACAGACGAGCAGCGCGGCAAGGCCATCGGCTTTATACAGGCAGCTGCTACGCGCATGGAAGAGCTTCTCACCGCCCTACTCAACTACAGCCGCATAGACTTCAGCTACCAAGTTGAAACGGTAGATTGCACTGAATTACTCGCCGAATTGCGGGATGATCTCGGCCGGCAACTAGCGGACGGTCAAGCGGATATTCGCGTTGGAGCAATGCCGACCATTCAGGTTGGGCGCAATGAGATCCGCCAGCTTTTACAAAACCTGATTACCAATGCGATAAAATTCCGCGCAAACGACAGGGCCGCACAAGTAGAAATCGAGTGTACCGAAAAAGAGAGTACGTGGTTATTCAGTGTTTGCGACAACGGTATTGGTATAGACAGCGCGCATCAGAATGCTATCTTTGATGTATTCAAACGACTACACCGACACGAAGATATCCCCGGCAGCGGCATAGGCTTGGCCAGCTGCAAAAAACTTTCAAAACTGATGGGTGGCGAAATTTGGGTGGAAAGCGAGGTCGGAAAAGGTAGCTGTTTCTATTTCACCGTACCGAAGGGCGAAAAATAATGAGTCCGAGTGTGAATTCCATACTGTTGGTCGATGACAGCGACGCCGACAATTACTACCACCAGTTATTACTGGAGCAGGCCGGTATAGCAACGCAGATCACCGCTTGCACCTCGGCATTAAGCGCCCTCGACTACCTGATTGCCGCCTTGGATGGCGAGCACCCCATGCCGGACATCATCTTCCTGGATATCAACATCCCCTCGGTCGACGGCTGGGAATTTCTCAATCACTACAGCCGCTGCCTGACCAAGGAGCAGCGAACAGCGGATATTTACATGCTGTCAACGTCGACCGACCCGAAAGACCGTGAGCGTGCAGAAGCGCACCCGCTGATTGAAGGCTATATCAGCAAACCGCTACAAAAAGATTGGTTGGACGGCCTGACTATGCAGCTTGAACCGTCCTAATTACCGAGAAATCACCGAAGCGCCAGCCCTAACGCAGACTCGCCGTTGCTTGCTTAGCCATATAGCCCGCCAGTTTATTGCGCTGATAGCTCAGCGCTGACGATGCCACGCGGCCACTCTCACCACTTTCAATCCAGCGCTTGATCCGGCCTGCATCCCCCACAGGGCTACTCTTACCGAATGAATCCAGCATTACCATAACGACCGGGCGATCATCCACTTCGGTTTTCATTACCAGACAGCGTCCCGCCAGATCTAAGTAACCGGTCTTACTGACTTCGGCCTGCCAGCGCTCATAGCGCAGCAAAGGGTTAGTGTTGACATAAGCCAGACGGTATTGCGGGCGGCTAAAATTTGCCGTGTGAACGGGCGTTGTGGAATATTCTTTGATTTCCGGATACTCGGCAGCAGCAGCCACCATTTTTGCGAGATCAAGCGCCGTCGAGGTATTTTTAGGCGACAGGCCGCTACTGTCGACGAACCGTGTGTTCTTCATCCCCAATTCGGCGGCCTTAGCGTTCATCGCCGCTACGAATTGCCGCTCCCCGCCCGGATAATTATTCGCCAACGCCGCTGCAGCAAGGTTTTCGGAGGACATTAAGGCAAGCCTCAGCAGTTCACCTCTGGGAAGCTCTGAGCCAACCCGAATACGGGAAAAGTAGTAATTGATCGCCCGGCGATCTACGTCGCTGAAGCGAATTTTTTCATTTAGGGGCTGGGCACTATCAAGGATGACCATCGCCGTCATCACCTTGGTCAGCGATGCGATCGGCATGCGAAGATTAGCGTGCTTTTGGAACAAGAGCTCGCCGCTTTCCGCATCCATTGCCAATGCGCTAACGGATGCCAGCTTTAATCGTTCCTGCGTGTTCCCAGCAAAAACACTACCGCTGAATATAATAAGTATGGCGGTGATGAGAGAACTCAAACTTCTCATAGACTTTGCCCTAACGTTTTTATTTAGCCAGACATTAGCACAGCTCAGGGGCCGCAACTGTGCGCGCTGTCGCCTTTCTTAACACAAACGCTAGGTTACAACAACTTCGCCAAGTGATTTTAAACCATTGGTATAGTTATGCTTTCAAACGAAGACTGTCCAGAATCTCGTCTACGGCGCCGCGATCCATGTCTCGATCCTCCATGGCGCAGGTATAGGTGACAAGCAGCAAATGATCCTCCGCCATCAGATACCATTCACGTATAAAGTCGCCTTGGTCTTCGCCAACAAACTCCCAACCACGCCATGCTTCACCAACCTCGACTCGCTCGCCATCACTCAGCGAGTGCCCCATTTCAGCGATCAGTCGCTCAAGCCCCTGTGGGTCGACCCTGCCGTCATCGGATTGCAGGTTGCTGAGGCAGATACAACCCAGCTCGTCTTCATCGAAGATTAAAATACTGTCGTCGTCACGTTCGCTGTGCCACTGCTCAGGCAACGCAATAAACCAAAAATCACTTTCGACTTCACGCATGGGAATTATCCTGTATACAAGGGCAACGGCGTCGACATGAGGATGGCATCTTCGCGACCGTTGGCCGAGGGGTAATAGTTTTTTCGGATACCGTCTTCGGTAAAACCCAAAGCCCGATACAAGGCACGCGCCGGAACGTTGGATTCACGCACCTCCAAATAGCAGCGTTGGGCGCCTATTTGCTGCATCCACTCCAACCCGTCACAGAGGAGCTGTCGTCCAAGACCGCGACCGCGCTGTTTATCGCTAACGATAATATTGAGCAGACTGAGTTCGTCTAAAACCAGGGAAAACGCCGCAATCGCGATCAACCCGCTACCCTCGCGCAGCGCGAAGCAGTAATCGTCTCGCAGGCTGCGCCGCCAATTTTCATCTCGCCAGGGATAGGGGTCACTGTGGCGACTAAGCATTAGGCAGGCCGGCAAATCGACACTGCGTAGTTCAACGAAGTCGAGCGTCTTAGACACTTGCCTGAACAGCCCGTAATGCCGCCCATAACTCGGCTTTCGCGCCGAGGCGCGTCTGTAAAACCTCGACACTAGGCGCCTGAATCAGTTTCGCAGAATGCGCGGCCAGATAGTCGCCATCGACATAGGGGCGCAATGAATCCCCAAACACAATAACCACATTCGCGGTGACAGTGCTGCCACGCTGCGCAATAAGGTAGGCACTCAGCGCCTCGCGCGCTTCTTCTTCGCTCGATAGCAAGCCCGGCACTTTCACAATAGGCCAATCAAACACGGTGGCCGATAGCGACAGTTGCTGCTCACGCTGCCAGTGCCGCGCCATCGCTCGGGCAATATTGGCGACAAGCCGTTTACTGGCCGGTGATAGGTCCGAATTGCTGCAGTCAGCCAAGAACCGTATACCGATGCCACTGTCGACCAGGCTAGCAGTAAAACGCAGCGCGGTGCCGCGCTCAGTCTCGGCAGTCGCCGCCGTGGCAGAGCGCTTCTCAACCGGCTTCTCTGCCGGCGAATCTTTACTTGCAGTCAGCTCTCCCAGCGCACGGCGCGCAGACGCCGTATCGATATTCGGTGCCCCGGTTTCAAGTGGCTGCTTGGATTCAGCTACGGCATCGCGCGGCGGCTCAGGCGCCTGCGCGTATTCAGCACGAACACTGGGCTTGGCGCCCGGCAGGCAAAAGCGCGGCACATAGAGCGGTAGCCCCATGGCCTTTAAGTAAGCATGCTGAAGCTCAGCGCTCACTACACGCCCTCGCGCTGGGGATGAGCACGGGCGCTGTCCAGCTCCAGCAGATTCAATGCGTCCAGATACGCTTTGACCGAAGCGACAATGATATCGGTATCCGCACCATTGCCATTGACGATACGGCCATTCTTGGCGAGACGCACCTGCACCTCGCCTTGCGAGTCGGTGCCCTGAGTAATTGCATTAACTGAGTAAAGTTCCAGTTTTGCGCCGGAGTTTACCGCCGACTCAAGCGCTTTAAACGCCGCGTCGACAGGGCCGTCACCCTCCGCGCTGACACTGTGAGATTCACCATCGATGCTCAATAAAATATCGGAGCGAGGCTTAAAGCCACTGCGCGACACCGCCTCCAGGGTTTGCAGCTGGTAGCGCTGCGGTTTATCACCAGGCTGCACGTCGCTCATTAACGCCTGCAGGTCCTCGTCGAAGATCTCGTGCTTCTTGTCCGCCAGTTCTTTAAAACGGGTGAAGGCGAGATCGAGCGCACCTTGATGAGCGACTTCTATGCCCAGCGCTTCAAGCCGCGCTTTGAAGGCAGCGCGGCCCGAATGCTTACCCAGGACCAGCTTGTTGGTGTGCCAACCCACATCCTGAGCGCGCATAATTTCATAGGTTTCGCGATGCTTCAGCACGCCATCTTGGTGAATACCCGACTCGTGGGCAAACGCATTGGCACCGACAATCGCCTTATTAGGCTGCACAGGAAAGCCCGTAATCGACGAGACTAACCGCGATGTCGGCACAATTTGCGTAGTGTCTATTCCCACATCAACCGGGAACACATCGCGCCGGGTGCGAACAGCCATAACGATTTCTTCAAGAGAGGCGTTACCCGCGCGCTCACCCAAGCCGTTGATGGTGCACTCCACCTGGCGAGCACCATTCATCACTGCCGATAATGAGTTGGCCACTGCCAGGCCCAAGTCGTTGTGGCAGTGCACAGAAAATATGGCTTTGTCGGCGTTGGGAATGGTGGTTATTAAGCGCCGAATCAGCTCGCCATATTCACCGGGCTCACCATAACCCACAGTATCCGGCAGGTTGATCGTTGACGCTCCGGCGTCAATGACCTGCTCGATAATTCGGCATAAAAAATCAAACTCGGAGCGAGACGCATCCTCGCAGGAAAACTCCACATCGCCAACGAGATTGCGTGCGTGCTTAACCGCCGATACAGCGCGCTCGACCACGTCATCTGGCTGCATCCGCAACTTATACTGCATGTGGATAGGCGAGGTTGCTATGAACGTGTGGATACGACCCTGCTTGGCCGGCTTCAATGCCTCGGCAGCGCGATCAATATCCTGCGCGCCCGCCCGTGATAAGCTACATACCGTACTCTCACTCACGGCCTCTGCAACGGCTTTTACCGACTCAAAATCTCCGACACTGGCAATTGCAAAACCCGCCTCGATAACATCCACACCCATGCGCTCCAGCATCTTGGCAATGCGAACCTTCTCCTCTCGCGTCATTGACGCACCGGGACTTTGCTCGCCGTCTCGCAAGGTTGTATCAAAAATTACCAGCCTGTCTTGTGCCACTCCGTGCTCCTTCTGCCACTGCACTGATGAGAATGGCCCAATTATAGACTTTGTGGACCATTACCGCGCCCCCAATTTAACACTCGCCGCGCGCTCTGCGGAACTTGTCGGCGTATCGACATCAAACATGCACATAAGCCTGTCGTGCACTTGACCTGCGCCGCCGGGCACGGCTAAGTAGCCTTTTTAACCTCGAATCGACCGTCGGAGCTGTTCAATTATGCGTGCACTGCCATTGACGATAAGCCTCATAGCACTGCTTGCACTGCCTACTGTGACTAGCAGTGCCTTGGCTAACGAGCAACAGAGCAAGTCATTGGAAGAAGCCGCCGCCAAGCCCAGCAACGGCCTGCAAACGCCACGACAAAAACGCTCCGCGGCTATCATCGCGCGCGCTGAAGTGCCCGAAGCCGACCCCAATATCGCCTTAAACATACTCGGCCACGATATTCTGCGCGGCAGTTTTCAACGCCTCTATTGGACCGCGGGGCAAGCCGTAGCCGGGCTCGCCATGCCCACCCCGGTTTTGGTTGCCGCTGGCGTGAACCCCGGGCCCACACTGTGCCTTACGGCGGCGGTGCACGGCGATGAACTCAACGGCGTGGAAACTATTCGCCGCGTGATGTTCAGCCTGGAAAGCGACAAGCTAAATGGCACCGTCATTGGCGTGCCGATCGTCAACATGCACGGCTTTCTGCGAACCTCTCGCTACCTGCCTGATCGCCGCGATCTCAACCGCTATTTCCCCGGCGATGCACAGGGCAGCTCCGCTGGCCGCATTGCTCACAGCTTTTTCAATGAGGTGATTTCCCACTGCGACCGCCTTATCGATATTCATACCGGTTCCTTCCATCGCACCAACCTCACTCAGCTGCGCAGTGACCTGGGCAAAGAGAGCGTGCAGCAATTTAGCAAAATGTTTCACGATGTCACGGTGTTAGATGGCGCCGGTGCCAAGGGCACCCTTCGCCGCGCCGCGGTCGACGCCGGCATTCCAGCCGTTACGCTTGAAGCCGGTGAACCCTTGCGAATGCAGCTCAAAGAGGTGAAGCAGAGCGTCAACGGTATTAAAGCCGTTATGCACTACATGAAGATGATCGACGACAAACCCGTTCGCGCTCCCAAACAGAAAGTCTTTTATAAATCACTCTGGCTACGCGCCGAGCAAAGCGGCGTTTTTCTGTCGGAGAGCAAGTTGGGCGAAAACGTGAAAAAGGGCGATATCCTTGGCACCGTTACCGACCCGATCACCAACCGGTCCAGCGTGATCCGCAGCAGCGTGGACGGCCAGATCATCGGTATGGCGCTCAATCAAATGGTCATGCCGGGCTTTGCCGCCTACCATGTGGGCATCGCTGCCGACGAGAAGCGCGTCACGGCGGAAAAGGTCGCCGACTCCGTGGTAGCCGAAGCGCTGGAACCGGTTGCCGAAAATATGAAAGAAGCCGCACGTGAAGCGGCGAAGTCTGCCGCCGAGCGCAGCGATGACCCGAAAACGGTTAGCGATGCTGCCCGCGAGGCGGTGAAAGAAGCCGCCAAGGACGCTGGCCGCCTGCTGGAGGAGAAGCCCGCCAAACCCAAAGCGGGTGACCACCTCGCTCCCGATGCGGCGTCATTGCCTGAAGACGCCCAACACCGCGAGATAGACGAGCACCCGGAATAACGCCGCGCGCTAGGCCAGCAGCGGGAGGTCGGTAAAGCCCACTTCTCGCTCTAGCTGCCCTGCCAAGCTAAACAACAACTCTTCTTCACACATACCGGCGATAAATTGCATACCAAAAGGCAGCCCGGTGCCGGTTTTATGCAGCGGCACCGACATGCAAGGCAGGCCCGTAATATTGCCAAGCAGGGTGTAGGCCATTTTCCCGAGCACCGGCAAGGCCATTTTTTCCACCATTCCGCTACGCATTAACGCTCGGCCTATATTCATACGGTGAGACGCCAGCATTTGTACAGCCTCCCAGGGTGACGGCGGTAACTGACCGTGTGGCACCGCAGCGGTGGGCGTTGTCGGGCAAAGTAGGACATCGTAATCGGCCATCAACTCACCCGCGGCACGTTGCACTTTGTGCCAGCCGTAACGCGCCTCCACGAGGTCTGCCGCGGAAAAAGAGCGCCCCATCATTGCCAGATTTTTGGTTGAGGGTTCACAGCGGCGGATGTCACTGCCGGGGTAATCTCGTTGAATACGGCGCAGCAAACCGGCTACCTCTGCCCCGACAATAACCAGAAAGTCTCGCCACATTTGGTCTCGATCGACCGACAGCTCAGCTTCCTCCACCCGGTGTCCCAGCGCCGCCAGTTGCTCAGCGGTTTGTTCCAGCCCTGTCAGTACCTCGGGGTCAACATCGGTCGGCACCAACGGCTCTCGGCACAGGGCAATACGCAAAGGCTTTGGGTCCCGCTCAGCGGCCGCAAGGAAACTGCCCTCAGGCGGCCGAATATTGTAGGGCGCCCCCAGCTCCGGCCCGGCTGTGCAGTCGAGCATGGCGGCACTATCGCGAACGGTTCTACTCAACACATGCTCTGCCACCGCCCCCTGCCAATCCTCCCCCAAGTCGGGCCCCATTGGGTTGCGGCCTCGTGACGGTTTTAAACCAAAGACACCACACCAGCTCGCAGGGAAGCGAATCGAGCCGCCACCATCACCACCGTGGGCAATGGGTACAATGCCCGCCGCCACAGCTGCTGCACTCCCCCCTGAGGAGCCCCCCGTGCTGTAACCCTGCCGATGCGGGTTGTGAGACGGGCCAAAACGCTTGGGCTCGGTGGTGATAATCAGCCCAAATTCCGGCGTATTCGACTTCGCAAAAATATTCAGTCCGGCCGCTTTATAGCGCTTTACCAGCTCGCTGTCATAACGGGGGGTATAGGACAACGCGCGACTCCCCATACAAATCGGTTCACCGGCGAACATCGCCATTAGATCCTTCAGCACAAAGGGCACACCTTGAAAGGGCCCCTCTGGCAGACCATCAGTAATCTGCTGCCTGGCGCGATCGGCAAAACTGTGGATCAGCACATTTAACTGCGGGTTACAGGCGGCGGCCCTGGCCAGTGCCGCATCCAATAATTCCTGTGCCGACACCTCTCCACGGCGCGCCAGAGCCGCCAATTCCATCGCGTCGAACTGAGAGTATTCGCTGAACATGATCGTTATCCTAGTTAGTGTCGCGGCCCGAACGCCGAACAATGGAAAAGTTGCTCGATGCTGGCTACATTGATTCAGGCCTGCCAGTTTTTGTTAATTTGGAGCCTTCGCCCATGAGAATGTCGGACAGTATCTTGCAAGAAATTCGTGTGCTTTCCCAGTTCAATCCCGCCTCGGGCCTGGAGGGCATCAAGGTCCATCACGATGCCGACCCCGCGCTGATTGCCGCGACCGAACGCTTGTTTAGCAAAGGCATCATCAGCCGCATAGACGGCGGCTATCTCACCGACGCCGGCATTGAGCTTATGCGTCACCTGGATAGCCTGACAACGGTCTTGGGTACCCATATGGAAAGCGCGTCGCTGCACTAGGTGTAGCAATTCACTCACTGGCGACCACACTGGCGGAAATCGCGTTACACTGAGGGCTTTGCTTCCCTGAGCCTGATATGGATCCACTCACACAAGGGTTACTTGGCGCCAGCGCCGCGCAAAACCTGTCGCCACCGCGGCGCTATGCCGTTGCCGCCGCCACGCTGGGCTTCCTGTCTGGTATGGCGGCAGATCTAGACGTACTGATTCGCTCTCCTCACGACTCGCTGCTGTTTTTGGAATTTCACCGCCAATTCACCCACTCGCTGGTCTTCATTCCCGTGGGCGCCCTACTCTGCGCCGCAGTGCTGAGGCTATTCTTCCGGCGCCGGTGGCCAATGTCCTTCGGCCGCAGCGCACTATTCTGTGGTGCCGGCTACGCCACCCATGCACTCCTCGACGCCTGCACGACCTATGGTACGCAGCTACTCTGGCCATTTAGCGACACCCGCATTGCGTGGAATATCCTGTCGATTATTGACCCCCTATACACCCTGCCCATCGCCGCGCTGGTCGCGCTGGCATGGAAAGGCAATCGCCGCTGGGCTGCGCGCCTGGCTCTGGCCTGGATACTCACCTACCCGTTGCTGGGTGTTGTGCAACGCGAACGCGCAGAGGCCGAGGGCTATCGGCTGGCAGCAAGTCGCGGCCACGAGGTCGAATCACTGGAGGCCAAACCCTCTTTCGCCAACTTAATACTGTGGAAAACGGTGTACCGCAGTCACGACCGCTTTTATGTGGATGCCGTGCGCGTGGCCCGGGATATCCGTATCTACCCCGGCGACTCGATTGCCGCGCTAAATATTCCGCGCGACCTGCCCTGGCTGCCGTCAGTCTCGCGTCAGGCGAATGACGTAAAGCGCTTCGACTGGTTTTCCAAGGGCTATACCGCCCTGCAACCCGGAAATCCAAGCAAGATCATCGATATTCGCTACTCGATACTACCCCACGAACTCGATGCCCTGTGGAGCATCCAACTCTTCCCCGATGAGCCACAACGCGGCGTTGAGTATCAGGCGCACCGAAATAGTCGAGAAAAAACCGCACTGTTCTGGGCAATGCTTCGCGGTGACGACCTTCCCTCTGCCCCGGGGCACTCGGTGGCAGCAAGTGGTAATGAAAACGCTGAGGAAAACAAAGCACTGTGACCAAGCTCTCCGTACTCGATCTGGCACCTGTCGCGCAAGGCAGCGATGTCAGTGAAACACTAGCGCGCAGCGCAGAACTGGCCCAGCGCTGCGAATCCCTCGGCTATCAACGCTACTGGATCGCCGAGCATCACAATATGCCCGGTATCGCCTCCGCCGCCACTGCCTTGGTCATTCAGCACGTGGCGGCAGCCACCTCGCGCATTCGGGTAGGCGCGGGCGGTATTATGCTACCCAATCACGCACCGCTTATTATCGCCGAGCAATTCGGCACGTTGGCATCACTGTATCCAGGGCGCATTGACCTCGGTGTGGGCCGCGCGCCCGGCACCGACCCCGCCACGGCTCGTGCGCTGCGACGCAACTTACATGCTGATGTTGAGCAATTTCCGCAGGATGTTGTCGAGCTGCTTAATTACTTCGACGGCGACCCCCAGGCAATGGTGCGAGCCATTCCCGGTGTCGGGCTGGATATTCCGGTGTGGGTTCTGGGCTCTTCGCTTTTCGGCGCGCAACTCGCTGCGCAACTCGGCCTACCCTACGCCTTTGCCTCGCACTTTGCGCCTGGGCAACTGCAACAGGCTATTGCGCTGTACCGCCAGCAGTTCACTCCATCAAAGTACCTCGATGCGCCCTACGCGATGGCGGGTTTCAATGTGTTTGCCGCCCCGGAGCAGTCTGAAGCAGAGTACCTTGCCAGCTCGATGCAGCAAGCCTTCGTCAACCTGCGTCGCGGTACACCCGGCCAATTGCCGCCACCAAAACCCAACTACCTGAATCAGCTCGCCGCCCCTGAGCGCGCGCTGATTCAGACAGTGATGAATTGCTCCGCAATTGGCGATGCCCAGACTATTGCCCAGCAGACCCGGCAGTTCATTGAGGAAAATAATGTCGACGAGCTGATTATCAGCTGCCAAATGCACAGCCACGACGCCAGAGTGCGCAGCTATGAAATACTGGCTACCGCACTCGCCGACTGCGTTTAGCCCTTGGGAATCGCGTAGCTGGCCGATGCATAGGCCACCGGGTGTTCGTCACCCTCAGAGAAAATTTCAACGTCGGCAACCGCAATGCTGCGCCCGCATTTAATTAGCCGACAGTGCGCCAGTAAGTCTTTTCCGGCGGCGGGCTTCTTTAAGAAGTGAATATTGAGGTTGGTCGTTACGGCCAGCGGCACAATGCCGATACGCGACAACACCGCCACATAGACAGCAAGGTCGGCCAGCGCCATCAATGTTGGCCCGGAAACCGTGCCACCCGGGCGCAACGAGCTGTGGTCAACCGCCTGCCGCACCACCGCTCGGCCGTCGCTCAGGTCTTCGATAACTGCGCTGCACTGGGGGAATTCCTGTAGCAGAAACTGACTTATTGCTTCCTTACTTGCCATGAATGGACGCTCCTTGGAAATGGGGGCTTAGAGAAAAAACAGCGAGTAGACGACCACAACCCCGATCAGCGCCAGCAATGGCACTTTGCCGCTACGCAGCGCTGCGAACAGCGCAATCGCCATCCCAATGCTGGCCGCCTCTCGGGGCAACTCTAACAGTAAAGGGTCAACCCAGGCCGCGGCCAACATGCCCACCGCCACCGCATTGACGCCAGCCACAGCGGCGCGCACCCGCGGCCGGGCTGCCAGCGTATGCCAGGCCCGCGACAAACCCAGCACCAACAGGAAACCGGGCAAAAAAATTGCCGTACAGGCAGCCAATGCACCAACGAGCGGTTGCGCTGGGCTCAACATCGCCCCCAGGTATGCCGACATAGAAAACATCGGGCCCGGAACGGCCTGCGCCGCCGCATACCCCAAAATAAACTGCTCGCTACTCAACGCGTCACCCACAAAGGCATTGAGCAGCGGTAGCGCGACGTGACCGCCACCAAAGACCATGCTGCCAACGAGATAGAATTCGCTGAACACGGCGTCGGGAATCAGCGCTGCCACAACCAACAAGACAACAAATAACAGCAAGGGAATGCGCGCCGGCCGCGCCGAGGGTAGTGGATCGCACTCAACCTTCGGCGATCGAAAATAGGCCACCAGCGCCGCGCCAAGCATTAGCGACAACTGCAAGGCAGGGTGCATCATAAACAGCAGCGCCAGCGCACTTAGCGATGCGGTGGCCCAAAGCCAGGGCCCTGAACAAAATTGTCTGGCCATATTGATTAGCGCATCAGCGACCACCACCAGTGCTAATAACTTCATCCCTGCCACAAGGCTCTGCATCCACACCGGTGTCTGCGCTAAGCTGAATACAGCAAGGCCGTACATCAATAGAAACGATGGCAGCGTAAAGCCGATGAAAGCGGCGAAAGCCGCGGGAATGCCGCCGCGCTGAAGGGCTATGGCAAAGCCGAGCTGGCTCGATGCCGGCCCCGGTAGAAATTGACACAGCGCCAACTGGCGGGCGAAGTCTTCGTCAGTGAGCCACTGGCGCTGCTCAACAAATACTTTGCGGAAGTAGGCGATATGCGCCGTAGGTCCACCAAAGCTGACGCAGCCCAACAGAAGAAAGTGCAGAAAAATCCGCGCGCTCACAGCACACCCTCTCAAAAAAACTCGCGGAGAGTGTACGTGAGCCGGGCGGCAGGGCCTAGCCCCTAGTCTTTATTGCGGAGTTTGATCGGCCGTTTGCTAGGCGCCTTTCCCGAGGTTTTCGCCTTGGCGCCAGACTTGTCGGCTTTGCGCGGTTTTTTGCCCGACGGAGAAGGCCCCTTGCGGTGCTTGCGCACAGGGGTATCCGGCAGCTCTCCGCTGAATCGAGACATGGTCATTGGCTGCCCCGCTACGCGAGGAGACTGCAATGAGCTCAACACATCGTCCGGCATTTCCGCAGGTAGGTCGACGGTGCTGAAGTTGTCGAAGAGCTGGATACGGCCAATATAATCACTATCGATACCCGCTTCGTTCGCGATTGCGCCAACAATGTTGCCCACACCAACGCCGTGCTTGCGGCCCACTTCTATGCGGAAACGCTCCATCCCCGACTCTGGTCCGGCACCGCGAGGGCCGCGGCGCTCAGTGCGCGTGGCCTTGCCACGGGCGGGTTTATCCGCCAGTGCTTTACTGGGTTTCGGGTCGCCTTTAAGCAGCAGGTCTTTATCGCCCTGAGCCAAGCGGGCCAGTGCCGCCGCAACATCCAGGGGGTCGACACTGTGCTCTTCACAAAAACCCTGAAGCATCTCGCGATACAGGTCTTTGTCCCGCCCCGCTTCGAGTGTCGCTAACAATTTTGCCTGAAAACGCTGTATACGCAGGGCATTAATTTCGGCGGCACCGGGCAGGCCCATTTCTTCGATACGCTGACGTGTGGCACGCTCGATTGATTGCAGCATCCGGCGCTCGCGCGGTGCAACAAACAAAATAGCATCGCCGCTGCGCCCCGCCCGACCAGTACGGCCAATGCGATGCACATACGCTTCGGTGTCGTAGGGAATGTCGTAGTTAATCACGTGGCTGATGCGATCGACATCCAAGCCCCGCGCAACCACGTCGGTCGCAACCAAAATATCCAAGCGCGAACCCTTGAGCATTTCAACGGTGCGCTCACGCTGCGCCTGGGCGATATCGCCGTGCAATTCTGCCGCCGCATAACCGCGGCCCTGGAGCTTCTCTGCCAACTCAGTGGTGGCCAGTTTGGTGCGCACGAAAATAATAATGCCGTCGAAGTCTTCTGCTTCCAAGACGCGGCACAGGGCATCAAACTTGCTCGCACCACGCGCCAACCAATAGCGCTGACGAATGCTGACCGCGGTGCTTGTGGCGGTTTTGATCGTTACTTGTTCGGGGTCATTCAGGTAGGTATTGGCAATGCGTCGAACAGCGGCGGGCATTGTCGCCGAGAACAGGGCTATCTGCCGGCTTTCAGGCGTTTGCGACATGATCCATTCGACGTCGTCAATGAAGCCCATACGCAGCATTTCGTCGGCTTCATCGAGCACGAGGTGGGTCAAACCATCCAGCTTGAGCGTACCGCGACGGATATGATCCATAACCCGGCCAGGCGTTCCGACAACAACTTGCACGCCGCGTTTCAATGCATCGAGTTGTTCCCGATAGCCTTGACCACCGTAGATCGACAGCACGCGCAAGCCTTTCAAATGCTTGGCATAGCTTTGGATTGCCTCGGCAACCTGAATGGCCAATTCACGCGTCGGCGCCAAAATCAGCGCTTGTGTAGATTTGCTCTTCACATCCAGCATCGACAGCATGGGTAGTGAAAACGCCGCGGTTTTTCCCGTGCCGGTTTGCGCCTGCCCTAGGACGTCGCGCCCTTCCAGCAACAGCGGAATGGTCGCCGCCTGAATCGCCGAGGGGCGCTCGTAGCCCAGCTCCGAAACTGCCGTTTCCACGGCAGGCAGCAGGCCAAGTTCAGTAAATAAGGGAAGCTCCGCGTCTGCGGTTACAGTGTTGCTCATAATGTGGACCTGATCTGGTGGTCGAGGGTGACGCTCGGTTAAATTCGGCGTCAGACGAACACAGTACCGGCGGGGGGCGCAAATTATACGCGTTAGCACCAATAAATGCCCGAGCTAATCGATGCTCATTGCGGTATTTATGCGCAGCCCCTGCCCACTACGGCTCAATCGTCTTTTACTATCTCCTTAAGCGCGCTGCGGCAATGCTCAGGAATAACACCCTTCTGCTGGGCGTTATAGTCAAAGTACACGAGCACTGCCGTGCCACTTGCTGTCATTTCACCGCGCTGCCATAGCTCGTGGCTCACGGTGAATGAGGTGTTGCCAACATGACTGACCCAGCTGCGTACCTCTACCGGATACTCGTGGTAGGTTTGCGCAATAAATTCCACGTCAATCTTGCGCAGAATCAGGTTCCATTGATCAAGGCTGAGCTCGGGATTAAAGATCTTAAATATCGGCGTGCGCGCCGTTTCAAACCACTTGGGCACGACAGTGTTGTTGATATGCCCCAGGCCATCGGTTTCGTAGAAGCGAGGCAATAATTCGCAGCGCAGCATTCATGACTCCTTAGTTTATAACGGCTTGCTGTAACCAGTAAGCAAACATACAAACCCAAAGCACCACCGCCATAACTGCTGCAGGAAAGGCCTTCTCTGCTATCTCGCTGCCCTGACGGCGCTGCTCGGCGGCATACAATAGCAGACATGACAACAAAACCTGCAGGGCCAGCAGCAAAGAGGCGCTTTTCCAGGAATACTCAAGCCCCGCAAAACTCATCGGGTGCACAATTACCAGGGCCGCGCTGGCCAGACCCAACACCCCGATGCATTTTGCCACCACTACTGACATCGCCTTCATTAACACTCTCCAAACCCTGGGCCAGGCAACATCCAGTACCGACCTCGCCCATCGCCGCCCATACACGCCAAACACCGCAAGAAAACTGGCCGCATTTAGCCACACACATTGCATACGATGCCCACAAAATAGGGGATTCTGCCGAAGAGTGATAGGACAAATAACAAGAAAGGCGCCAACAGCGCGCTGAGAAATGAAAAAAGGGGGGACACGCATCCGATGGCAGTGCGATGACCACTCAGAAACCGAAGCGCTTACCCTGCGCGCCGTTGCGCTAGCTCGCCGCGCCCTTCAAAGAGCACCTCCAGGTGATGGGCACCGTTGGTAGAGATCACTTTACGAACGACAATATTGCCGAGCCGACCATCGCGCAAACGAATTCGATACTCCCCAGAGCGCAGCAAATCGCCATTCTGGCGCTTGAGGTGCAAGCAGCCGCCCCACTGTGCATAGCCGTCGTCGGCCGAAATATACATGGGCACATTACTCAGCAGCTCTTTACCGCCGTCAAGCACATCGCCGTGGGTCAAATCCATTGACAACCTCCATGCGGATAGGGACTATCTCGTATCGCTTTATAGCAACACTTTTGTTATACCACGGCGGCCCTGACCGACCTATCACTTCCTTATATCAAAGGTTTTTAACGGCCGCCGTTAATATTCACTTTGCTGATCCCAGCAGACGAGCAATTACTCTGGGAAATAGCGGCTAATGGTGTCTACCACACAGGCTGGGCGATCGCCGCCCTCAATCTCAATGGTCACCCGTACCACCGACTGTACGCCGCCCTTCAACTCTTCTGCAGAGAGCAACTCGCCCACCCCGCGCACTCGCGAGCCAACCGGCACCGGCGCCGGGAAACGAATACGCTCGCAGCCGACATTCACGCCCATTGAAATGCCCTGCACATCGATAATTTGTGGCAGGAATAAATTCACCAGTGACAAGGTCAAATAGCCATGGGCAATACACTTGCCAAAAGGCCCATCCTTCGCGCGCTCTGGGTCAGTGTGAATCCACTGATGATCGCCGGTGGCATCGGCAAAAAGGTTGATACGCTGCTGGTCAACCTCCAGCCATTCACTGGCCCCCAAATGTTCACCCACTGCGTCCAACAGGGCCGAGGGTGTGGCAAAAACTCTACTCATAATGACATTCCCATTCTGCAAAACTGTGAAAGCAACACGCACAGTCGTATTCTCATGGCAATCACTTTACCATCGGCTACGCAACACTCGGCATCGTCTATGCGGGTGAAGGCCACGGCGTCGCGACTACTTGCATGAGGGCACATGGGAATCAGTGACTTTTTTTCGAGCAGCACAGCCTGGGTGGTGGCGAACCAGTCAGGGCTGGCAGCCGCTGTGGCTGCGTTTATTGCGCTGCTCGGTATACTCTCGGCCCTGGAAGCCATTCTTAAAACCCGCACCGCTCAGGGTGCGGTGGCATGGGCCATTGTGCTAATTGTTCTCCCCCCGCTCTTTGTGCCGCTCTACTGGATATTCGGCCGGCGCAAATTTCGCGGCTACGCGATCGCCAAACGCGGCGATACACGAGCGATCGAAGACTTGATCCGCGAGCTTGCGCCGCAGCTCTCAAATATCGAGACCTATCCGAGCCGCCGGGACTCGCGGCTGCTCGGTCTCAACCGCCTCAGCACCCTGCCATTCACTCGTGGCAATCACGCTCGCCTGTTGATTGATGGTGAACAGGCCTTCGCGGATATG
>Ga0105235_100035_pt1 | contig 65080 bp, 59 predicted proteins | sample Virmet3819_2500_FD_90059 | JGI IMG/M metagenome (GOLD analysis project Ga0105235, IMG submission 90059) | Marine viral communities from the Southern Atlantic ocean transect to study dissolved organic matter and carbon cycling - metaG 3819_2500 | ecosystem: Environmental > Aquatic > Marine >... | reverse complement strand
GTTAATACTCAATCAATATATTTGATTGGTAATGTATTAAATATTTGCGAAATACAAGGATAAAAGGGGCAATACCATTGGTATAGTTTAAGCGTATGTTCTATCTATCAATTGAGTGGTTATGCACAGCTTGCCCCCATGGTTATGAACCGTTTTGGTGTATAACTTTTCTACTGGTTTAAAAATTGTCGAGCGGCCTCGTCGCAAATCTGAAACTCTTTTTTTAAATTACCTGATTCGAATGGATTGCTGTCTTCTGATGCATCTTTAAACCAGGCCTGGTATTGTTTGCTGTATCCCCTGAATTCTTCAATCGTTTGAGAAACATCGTCACCGTCAGGTTTTTCGTTTCTTAATTTTAAAGATGAAACAAAGAGTGCGTTTGGATCTATCTCAATAGCTTTGGGGGCTCCTTTGATGGAATTGGTAATGGTGAGCAATGACGCGCATCTTATTAATACGGTACCTACTATCTTCACATCCTTGGTATTATTGTATTCAGAAAGCATTTGCTCTACAGATTGATTAAAAGGGCTGCTTCCAAAAGCTGGAAGTGATATTGCGATAAGAAATCCCGTGCTTATTAATTTTTTCATAAAAATTTCCAAATCATTCCAAATATCTATTAATGTATAACGTGCACTTCTTACTTTAAGATGTCCCATGGCAACGTTGACCAACTGGACCTGTAAAATGAAAATCGAATATTGGCTCTATCATGATCATGTACAATATCGCTTCAATCTTAGCGACATCGGGGAGCCAGTGGATGTTTGGATTGATGATAATGATGCGGTAGATAAAACCTTTCAGTTTGGTGGTGAGTTAGGTATTAAACTGGTTGCACATCGTTTATATCAGAACGCTGGACGTTTAGGGTATTTTTCTGGGCCAGTCAATTGGCGCAGAGTGGGTAGACTAACTGAAGTTGAAAGTTGTATCTATGATGACAACGACCGATATCTTTTATTATGCTATTTATTGGACAATGAAGCGTATGTGGTAATTGATGAAGATGGAAAACCGCTCATGCAGTTACAATCCGCAAGCCTACCAATAACCCCCTGTTATTCTGAGGGTATCGAGAGTGGAGTGGTTATCGATATGGTAGGTGCAAAAACACAAAGTAAAAAAAAGGAGAGTAACCCAACTTTTTCAGGCAACCCTCCACCATCACCGTATTTATAAATTGTTAGATACAGTGACCTCTTCCTGATTTTTTTCGAACAATGCTTTCCATTCTTCCTCGGTAAAAATCTCTGTTCTGGCATCGTGAATGTTTGCATTGATCATGTTTGACTCCACCATTTTTACTTGACCACTATGGGCAAATAAATTCATAAATGTAGCCTTTCCTTTTGTTATGACTAAATCACCTTGGCAGGTCTTGACGATAGTTTCTCTAGAACCGATAGGAAACTGTGAGATACAATTTTGCGTCTCTATTAAAATAAAGTTTGGATAAACTTCACTAGCCTTGGCAAAAGCGAGCGTTTGGCTGTTATCGTAATCCCAACGGTAATATTGCCCCATCCGATGTAATGACGCTGTGAAAGTTTCTCTTGTCGTAACTTTAGAGCCAAAATATCGTTTTCCATTGACCCTTATAAAATCAGCATCCCACACTGATAAAATTGGTCTAACCCTGTCAAATGAGTCGTAATTACTTGGCATTACAAGCAGGTTGTTCGAATAGCTTTTTGACTTATTTTCCCCCAAAAGAGTCTTTTTTGCCCCATAGACTTCCACTTCACTGATAGGAGATTCAACATCCTGAGCTAATTTCCAGTCGCGTTCTACAATCCCTTTCTCGGACAGAAGAACTAAATTTTTTGTTTGTTCTTTTGCGGCTAAAGATACGATGTCATGAATTTTTTTATATCCACACTCGCGGTCACAGTCTTCCTCTACCTCTACCCAGAAAAATGTTTTTTTAAGATGGTTTTCATGATTATTTGAGCGAAATAGAGCGAGAGGGTTGAAAAAGTCGGTTAACGAAACGCCACCACCGAAAAGCTGGGCTATAGCAAAACCCAGAAACATATCCCCACCATCTGTGAGCTGACCTAAAGCCGATTCTTTAAATTGATAAAAGTTATCAGATACCGCTTTACGTTGACCGTTAACTACCTGCATGGCTTCGTTTTTGGAGATAATGCCAAAGTCCACCATCGTTTGATAAGACTCTGGCATAACTGGTGGCGCATTAGTAACTAATTGTGGGTCATTATTTTCTGTACTACTACAAGCTGTAAGTATTAAAACCAACATTACTGGGATAACAAGAGACTTTTTCATAATTCAATCCTTTAAAGCAGCGCTATTGCTGCAAATGTGTTAACTCCATAATCTCACATACTGCTAATCCTGCATTTTTAAGAGTTTTTTTTCCAATCATCAAAAAAGTTAGCACATTTTAAATACCAGTGTAATTACTTAGATGGAAAGCTATCGATGCAGGTTAAAAAATTTCACAGAGTGAGTGCGTATTTAATCAATGCCATTCTCCTTATCAATTTACTTAGCCCAGCATTTTTGCCGACCTACGTGATGGCGCAAGCTATATCAGAGGAAGATGAAAGAAGAATCCAGCAAATTAACAGGGGGCAATGGGACGGAGCACTGGGCGTAAAAAACTTTACACTGCCTAGCGTAGACAACTCACCCATTTCAACGACAAATCCAGTGACTGGGGAGGTTGAGGAACACACTTACCAACAATCAGATGGAACTTATAACTTTTCAAGTATAAAAATGGGCGATATGTTTCAGGGGTTCTCACAGGCTCAACACGAAGCCTATGCTGCTGACCTAGAGGACATTCGAGATAACCCTCATCAAGTTCAAGATTCCGTCTATCAAATGCAGTTGGATAAAACAACATTCGCCGATGTGGAATGTTCCTCGCTTACTTCTACAGATGAACAACAACGATGTGAACTTGCCAAGCAGGCTTCGTTGCTTGATGACATGAGGGGCAATACCGGTGCTGAGGAATTTTTAGGAGCTGAGGATTCCATTCTCACCGACTTTTCTTCAATCGCCGATGGCACACATCCCTATTATGCAGAACTACAAAATGAAGAGTGTGTAGAAACGGTTCAAGAAGGTGAAGATGGTGAAGGAACAGGACTAATAGGCAGGCATATTTGCTTAGTCGGTGGTGACGCGCCTGAGCAAGTGTGTAGGGCCGAACGGTATCTAAAATCCACAAAAGTAAACGAAAAAGTAGTAATAAAATACCCAATCGACTCTGAGCCAAGTATAGATGTTGTTTCAAGTGGTTTTGACGCATATGACATACGTAACTGCCCAGGGTTTCAATCAACTCGACGTACCTGCCTTGAAATAGATGTACTAACGACTACACAGATTGATAGGGTTGCCACATCAGCGGCTTCTGATGAATACATCAGAGCACAATTAACACTAAGTCCACCTGGTGGAAGTACCTTATATTCTGAGTCTCAGGTTATTCGAAATTACGCAGTACGTTCTGATTTCCTAGCACCTAATATGACTTTACCAAGTAACTTAGGTGATTTTATTGACTCCCCAGAAGACTATGTTGTTAGTCCAGAAACAAATTTATTGTCAATGGAATTTGGCTATAGGTATTTCGAGACTCCGAATGATTGGTGCCATCCCCTATCTTATATGGAAAGTGATTGCCCTCCGCAGGAAAGGTTCGTTGATGGTACCGGGACAAGCCACTGGGGTAATGCTTATAATAACGCCGATATATTTAGAGAATCACTAAGCGAAGATCAAATGACTTTTGTTAACCCACCTCATACGATAGTGGGAAATAGAGAAGAGTATTTGATTGAACCTGTCGAGCACCCTAGATTAGACCAATCATTTGATAATACGCGAGCGCCATATACTGTTTCTGAAGATGGGGAATTCGATGTAGGCTCAGGTGGAGATTGGATGCTTACTGATTCTCTAGATATTCACGGGTATTACCCTAAAATCATCAATGTTACGGATCATACTGAATATCCCAATGATGATTTGGTTTATTTCGGTTTCCATAGAATACAAGTTATTCTCATGGGACAAATCTCTACTGATACGCCTGTACCTCCTGATCCGGTTGACGACTCCAATACCATTATCAAAAAAGTACTCATTGATGACCTTGATACTTATCCAAGAGTGGAAAGTTTCTCAGTCTTGGGCGCACCAGTAGAAGCAGAAGTAACGGTTTTTGACCAAGGTACTTATGGTGTCGATGAATATTTCCCGACAAACATTCGAGTTGTAGGGGATACAGTTGAATCCTATACCCTTAAGACAATCGGCAGGCCAACGAATAGATATGAATATGAGTTGGAAATCGAGTTTAGTGGCATAGCGCCTTTTGAGGTTATCGCTGATATCCACAAGATTGATGAGCAAGGATTTCGGCCAAAGGCAGATGAAGACCCCAATTGTCAAACCGTTGTTGACTTATATACCTCAGGTACTGTTGATGGAACCGCGGTATGCGATTACGTTATTGATAATGATGAAAGTTTACGAATATCCGATGACGGCGTACCAATTGACTGGCCGCATGTGGGCTACTTTGGCTTTATGCCAGAATGGACCCCTGACGGCATGCATGGATTACCTAACTTTTGTTATGACGCCACAATTAACGTAGACCCGAGTGACTTTGGGGGCTTTGCATCTCTTGACAGGGAGGTCGCATGCGCTGGGCTTCCACAAGCAGATTATGATGCTTGTATGAATGGACAATATTGCGAGTACAACGCAGTAACTGGAGGTACTACCTGCTTAGACATTGGTGAGGATTTAAGAAGCAGCTTTGAAGACTCCTGCGCGGCTTTTATAGAAGATGAGTCCTGTGAGCATAAGCCCGAAGAAACCCGTTGTGAAGAGAGTTTAGATAGAGATGGCGAAACAGTCTGCCTCTATGAGTCACATGTGTTTGAGTGTGTAAGCGAAACTCAATTCAGCACGCCTGGTACAAACGATTCAACCGAAATTGACTGTGGTACCCCCCGCGATTGTATAAATGGAGAGTGTAATAACCTTGCAGAAGAAAGCAATGACGCATTCTTGCGAGCAACAGCAGCTATGCAAGTTATTCAAGAAGCCAAGGACAATAAATGTGTAGTGGGAAGTGATGGCGAAATCAATGAGTCATCATGTAAATTGTTTTCAGGCAAAGCCACACGATGTAAAACACCTACACTTTGGGGAGCGCAAGACTGCTGCAACCCAGATGATTTGGGTATGGGCGGAATGGATATTGTGGCTTACTGGCAGATGTATAAGTTGCTAGATGAGTTGGATGAAAGAGTAAACATCACTGGTTATATGTCCGAAGCGTGGGGCGCAGTTCAGCAAACTGCAGATGGTACTGCGTTAGGGAATGGCATGGGGGCCATGAGTGAGTTCATTCAAGGCGTTTCAGATACGGCTAGCACGTTCGGCGCAGATGCCTATTCTTTTGTTACAAAGCCAATCGTTGCTGGTTGGGAATCTACGTTCAAAACTCTAGGCTTTGACCCTGAAGGAGAAGTGGTAGGCATTGCTGCGGATTATTTTGATGTCGGTACCGCCGTAGCGGGAAATGCGGGGGCTGCAGCCGAAACAACTAGACAAAGTGCAGAAGTTCTTGCCAATACGGCCCCACAGTCTGCAGGCATAGCCAATGCAACAGTTGCTACAGTGGGTGAAGAAGAAGCTATAGGGGGGATGTATAAATACCTAGCGAACGGGATCAACAACTTTTTATTAGAAAATGGTTTCGTAGACACGGCTAACGCAATTTTTGTTACAGGTGCTGACGGTTCTATAGGCTTTAATACAGGTACAGCAACAGGGGAGTTTTTAAACACTGCGGCAAATATATTTGGCTGGATCATGTTGGCTTACACTATCTATAACGTTTACAACTTAGCCGTTAGTATTGCGTTTGCGTGTGACGAAGAAGACTTTGAAACAACTCAAAAAATTAAGTTACTCTCTACCCATTATGTCGGCTCATGGTGTTCTAAAAAGCTTTTCATTGGGGGATGTATTGAATATTCCCAAGGTCACTGTACTTATCCATCTGTATTTTCTCGCATTATTTCTGAAGAGTTCCGCCGTATCATGGCTGAAGATAATGGGGTTGGAGAAAATGAAATATGGTTGATTGACCCCACTAAAAAGCCTAAGCCTGAGAACTTAGCTTGTAACGGATTTACTCTAGATGAAGTTGCCAATATCAATTGGGACCGAGTCGACCTTAGCGAGTATGAAAATATCGTTCTCGCTACCCTAAAATATGACCCAAATAATATGCCAGAAGACTTCGTGAAGTCTGATTACATGGTTACAACTCAAGGGCCGCAAGCAGGCCAGACTTTAAAAGACTCAGGGTCGGCACAGGCCGCAATAGTAGCTCATGCTAGTGAGCAAGCGAAAGAGCATATGAATCCTACCGATATAACCTCAGGTGATCCTGATTTTATGCCATGGTACGCGCAAGGTTCAGCTCCAGAGTCAAACAATTGTCTAATTAGTTGCGACACTGCTGGTGGTTTTTTCTATGACAGCGATTCGAGTTTATGTGTTAGCGAGGAGAAGGTCCCCTATCCGGCGAGCTTTACGTGTGATTCTGGCGCCGGTTATACACTCTTTGAAGAATCTCCAAATAATTTTACATGCCAAAAAACCCAGACCGTTCCGTTGACTACAGGATGTAGAGCGGGATTCATTGAGGATGAAATCACAGGACTATGCACAAAAGATGCAATATGGTTTGAAGAGAAGATAACCTCTTGCCCCGATGGATACAGACTCAGTAACCAACAGGACTCTTGCGACATAGTAATTACAACACCTAAAGTGACCAATTGCTCTGCGTATGGCCCGGGGTTCGTTTTAATAGATAATGTTTGTCAACAGAGCACCACAGAAACAGCGCCCCCATTTTTTGCGTGCTCAAGCGATGAGCACATTATCGAAGATGGAGAATGTGTCCTTCGTACTGAGATAGCTCCAGTAATAGGGTGCAATGCGCCTCTAGTTTATGATGAGGACGCAGATGCATGCGTTGAGGTTTCCTACGACACCATTCCAGCGACCTTCAGTTGTGAAAGCTATGGACCGGAATATGAGTTGAATTTTGGTGACTGTGTAAAACGCACCGTGACAACAGGTACGTTAACTTGTGACGATGAATATACGTTAGTAGATGGGGAATGTCAGCATACATATAACGGGGTGTTTGACGCGACAACAACTTGTCCAGATACCTATATGGCTGACCCAGAAGATACGTCAAAGTGTTTCAAACGCACGCAAACTGAGTTAAGACCAGACCCTTATTGTGAAGACAGCTCTTTTACCTTAATTGATAATTCTTACTGTCAAAAGGTTATTTCAGAATCACTTCCTCCTGTGCCAGTGTGTTTAAACAGTTTTGAATACGATGAAGACAGCGCGCTATGCATTAAAGTTACAAGGTACCCACCCACAATCAATTGTTCATCCAGTGATATGACATTTGATGATTTAACCGGTCTCTGTCGTTCAATTACAGAAGAAACAGTTCCACCTAGTTATATTTGTAATGAGGGAGATAGCCTTGTTGATGGACAATGCGTTACCCACGATACTGCAGGGTATTCACTGTCATGCCTTGAAGACCATTATTACAACGTAGAGACAGACACTTGTATTTTACAGGATGTCGAGAGTAAAGCCCCGTCTTATTGGTGCCCAATAGGTACCACAAAATCTGGTGACCAGTGCCTACAGTATGACTTTGCTGAGCCTCTTCGTTCTTGCGAACCTCCAAAGGTCCTAAATGCTGATACGTTAATGTGTGAGGAAACCGTCACTCTTACCACTACTCCGTCTGTATTCTGTCCAATTCCGTCATATATGGACCATGAAACAGGCCTTTGTATGATTGATGAAGTTATTCCAGCTGATATCGCTTGTCCGGTTGTCGATGGCACCCCACTCATTTATAACTCAGACTCAGAATTATGTGAGCGTGAAATTACTGTAGAAGAAGAATCGGTCTATATTTGTCCACCTGACGAAGTCGAATGTAATACGGCAGATGAACGTGATCCTGTACCACAATGCATCAATGGTTCTTTCAATCTTGAAACCGGACAATGTGAAGATTTCAATTTCACATATCCTGACGCAATAGCCTTTTGTGAAGACAGTACGCACGTATACAATGCTGCTACAAATCGTTGTGAACTTACCAGTTCGTTAAGTGCAACTAAATGTGGGCCTCCTCTAAGTCCTTATTTTTTCTATGAACCCATTTCACAATCTTGTCAGCATGAAAATATAGTAGGGCAGATTGAAGACTGTGTAGCAGGGTTTGTATTTGATGGAGAGTCATGTGTGAGCACTACGCATTCTCCGATGACTTGCCATGACCCAGACATGGTGTTTGACACTAATTTGGACAGGTGCGTCAAAACTACAATTGTAGAGGCTGTAATAGCGTGCCAATCCCCATATATCGTTGACCCGCTAGATTCCTCTCAATGTGTATTACCGCCTTCTCATGAGCCTATCTGTAGCGATAATGAATATGTGCCTGTTGGCTTTGATAGTGATTCAGGTCGGTGTCGACATTTGGATGATTTAGCACAACATGATGCCTATTTGGTGTGCCCACCAGGCTCTATCAATCAGGATAATCAATATTGTTATAGTGGTCGTACTACAACCCCTAGTTGTGAGCCTGGTTTTACCTTCAATGCATCAAATGATAAATGCGAATTTACCCCCACGCTGACTTGGTACTGTACAGGCGACACAGTTTTAGTTAATGATCCCATTACTAATGAATTGCAATGTATATATGAAGAAGAGCGTCGCCCAGTCTGTGCGGACTCTAGTCAGTATTACGATACAGCCACAAATCGTTGTGTAACTGAGGAAATCGTTCAAGGGACAATGATTTGTAATGATGAGCCTCCTTTTTATCGTCACCTAGACGGTACACAATGTATAACAGTCGCGCGAGTACCTTATGAATCACCAGGAGTGTGTGAAGACGGGTACTATCCATATAACTCGGAACTGTGTGAAGCCCAACTTCAGGCTCAACCCCCAGAGTTTAATTGTCCAAGCGGCTTTGAGCGAAATATGTCTGAGCCTGTGGATAGCGAGTCGCCGAGATGTGTTAAATACACGGATGTCACTCCTGAGTGCGATGTTGGGTATTCATTAGAAGGCAATCATTGCACGAATAAATTTTATGCGTATGAACCCATAGAGAGATGTTTGTATCAAGGCCAAACTCTGTTTGGCGACGCATGCTCTGATGGTATTCAATCTGTTGCTCCAACATGCCCATCTGGTTATACGTACTCGCCCACTTATGATGAGTGTATAGAGTTGACTGAAGTAGGGTCTTCACAAAGCTGTATGAGTGCCAACTTTACTCTGGACACTGACTCGGGTAAGTGCAACTCAACATATGATGAGGCCCCTACCTGTTTGCAAGGTTATCAACTTAACAGTGCGACAAATCTATGTGAGCAGATTGAGATGGCCCCAATTTGTGATGAAGCAAATGGATTTTTCTACGACACGGATACAACGTCGTGTAAAAAAGTGGAAACAGAGCCAGCTAATTTCTATTGTGATGGGGGAGAACGAGATGATGGTGATGGCTGTACACCCATAACAACGCCAACATGCGCTGAAGGTTTCATATTTGAACCAGAAAATGATCGGTGTTTTAAACAGGTAAACCAACCGCATGAGCCAAACTGTGGGGTGGGTGAAGTTGATTATAATGGGGAATGTATCGAAGAAGATGCTGTAGATTGCTCTTTCTATGATGAAAATTCGATATGGGATCCTATTAATCAAGAATGTGTGTTAACTGAAGTTATTCCTCACAATCCAGATGGATGTGAAGTTGATCAAGTTCTTATTGATGGGCAGTGCTATGACTTAGAAGCATTAAGTTGTCCACCAGAAGCTCCAACATACAATGCTGAAACAAAGGTTTGTGAGGGTGTCACAGATTATTCTGGTACGCCTTATTGTGAAGAAGGCAGACATGACTCGGGTTCTGGATGTTCAGAAGTCGATATTCCCACTTGTAGCCCCGGTCTTACGTTTAACACCGATACGAACATTTGTGTTGATATATCTGGCACAACGCCCGTTGAAGTTTGTGAAGATGGAGATACGGATAGCGACCCTTCCAATGGCTGTACAACTACCGACACGGACTCCTCTTACATAGAATGTGACTCTGGTTATACCTACAATTCGAGCGAAAATGAATGTCAAAAAACGGTGAACAAAGAATGCTCAGAAGGGACCTTACAGAGTGATGGTTCATGCCAAACCAATCATGGTGAAGTCACTTATTCCTGTGATGCAGACAAATATTCGCCTGCTGTAGGCTCTGTGCAAGGAAGCAATTGTCGATTTGTATCGATAACGACTGAAGCTCAAGAGGCATTTGATTTAAAAAATGACCATGGCTTTACATGTGTCTACGAAGCAGAGCCGGGATTTGAATTTTGGGAATGCGAAAAAATTGAACCGAGAGATAGCGACTGCGAGCATACTGAAATAGATGGGCAGTGTATCGAGACCTTTTCTGATGCTGTTTGTCCGTCTGATGCGACATCTATTAATGCTACACAATGCCGAATGACAGACACTCCAACCTGTGATGGAGAATATACATGGACCGGTACAACCTGTACTAACATCTTTGATAATGGCTCCCATACATTAGAATGTCCTGTTGGTGAAAGCTTAGAAGATGGCTTGTGTTATTTACCTGACGAGTCGCCTCTCTGTGGTGAAGGATATTATTTTGATAATGCAACCGCTCAATGTCTATCGACGTCCGAGCACCCGTATGAGTTTGATTGCGGTGATGATCAGCATGTAGGTGAAGGGGTATGCGAAAGGGAAGAAAGTGAACTGCCAATATGTTCGGATGGGTTCACTTTTGAACCTTCACAAAATGCGTGTCTATCAGATGCGGGAGAAGCACAGACATATTCATGTCCAATTGATACGCCTTCTTATACTCATGTAGATGAGACATGTGTAAGAGAAATTATTGAGGTACCTTACTGTAGCGTGGGCAGTTTTGACAGCGTAAGGGGAACGTGTACTTTCAATCATCATCCCTATGCACCAAACTGTAACTCACCATTTGTTGATGCTAACGGTCAGTGTGAGCAATATTTTGAAGAACCACCACTCTGTCCCTCAGGCTATCCCGATTATAACCCGGGGGATAAGACATGTAATGCAGCTCAAGAGTCATATAATTATGATTGTAATGTTGTTGCTGGCTTTGTGCCTGTTGATGGTGATATTACGCAATGTGAGCGGATTACTTTCGAGTCGTACGAATGCCCCCTTACATCACAGTTTCTTGATATAACTGACCATCAGTGTAAAGAGAATCAATATACAAGTAAGACTAACCAGTGCGACAGTCTGGGATACGGGTCAATTACAGTATCTGGTAACTGTGAGACATATTACGAACAAGGTTTCGTAACATGCGAAAGTGGGTATCGAGTCGATTATGACGTCTCAAGGGATAACCTTGTGTGTCATAAAGAGCAGAATAGCGTATCTACGGACTACTGTCCCTTTGGATATACTAACGATGGTGGTGTATGTGTTGAGCTTACATCAAATGATGTTGACTACTCATGTGAACCTGGTTGGTCTCTAGTTCCTACTTCATCGGGGTTTGAATGCCGTCAGTTTACTGGAGACATTTATCCCAATTACGAATGCCTTGACCCATCTAACCCTCTGTTTGACACTGAGGCATGTCGTACACAAACGGTCACAGAAATTGGTGAAGTAACGTATACCTGTCAAGGACCGGGATATATTTACCATGAAGAAGATGGCGTTTGCCGCTTACCTACCGAAGGATATCCCGTTAATGAGTATTGCGCCGACCCTACATATACCCTTGTGCCTTTAAATCCTGAGGACATAGAGCCTAATGGAAGAGAGTATAAATGTGTAAATACCGTTGTTGAAACTGAACAACCGCTTTTATCCTGCCCCGATGCTTCGCCGGCCTTCGAATTAAGGCTTACTGGAAACTGTGTCAGGTCAGAGCCCACGACAAGTATAGAGGCCTGTGGAGACGGCTACACGTTAAGTGACGATGGTTCTGTGTGCGAAAGAGATGTTCTAGAGACTACTTCGCCAGATATTGCTTGCTCTGAACCCTATAGCGAATCAGCGGCTGGTGGTTGTGTGCTAGTAACCTCTACTTCAGCAAGTCAAACATGCGACCCGATAAACGATGTCACTGGTGAATGTTCTATGGAGATTGATGGCTCAATGAGTGGTGATCAATATGGAGTATTTACATCACCAGTAACATTGGCAAATGACACACCATTTGAAATAACGATGATGGCGTCATGCTTAGAGATTGGAAAACCGTGTGTATTCTTGGGTAATGATGTTTTATCAGAAGACGCGATTTACATTCCATCCACAGCGTCATCGCTTACTTTATTAGTGAGTGGAACAGCTTATCAATACCCACTGGGAGATGTCTTAATAGCACAAAGCAATCAATACAAAATCATTCGTGACAGAGATAATATTGTTTCAGTGCGAATTAATGGCAATCTTATTGGTGAGCAGATAATACCATCACCTTTGCGTTTTGAATGGATTTTCCGACATAACGGATTAGGTGAACATTCGAAAATGCTATTCAACAGTGCATCTATTGCAAACTACAGTACTACGCCTCAGCAAGGAAATGCTTACACCATGTCGTGCACTCCTGGCACTGATATCATTGAAGATATTAATTTAGACAATGACATCAACCTAGTTAATGTTCCTCTTGGTGGAGGGCCTTTGTCACCATATGAAGGGGAATCATTCGGTAATAATGCTCCTCCTCTACCAATTACTGAAAGCGATTGGGATTTGGTATACGGGGTATGTGAGAAAGTATCAATAATCGCTGAGGTACCACCAATTTTAACATGTGATGGAGAGGAAAACGCTGAAGGTGAATGTTTATCACCGTCAACATACCCTCCAACGCCTTCATGTGATACTGACTTGGGTTACGAGTATAACTCTCTAACGTTTAACTGCGAGAGAACAACTATAGTGGAAGAGGCTCCTGATTCGTATACATGTAATGATTCTTCTCATGTCTTATACGACGGAATGTGCCAATACTCTGAAGGGATTTTGCCCGAAGGCGTAGGGTGTAATGAAGGTTATGAATACGATGAAGATTCATCAAGCTGTAAAATCTATCAGGTTATTACTGACCAAGCTGTGTTGTGTGAGGACGGTGATGAGCAACGATTTAACCAGTGTTATGAACGTGAATACATAGACCCACTATTAGAATGCCCCACTAATTCTGTTGAGATAAGTGAAGGCCTGTGTCAAGGAACTTATATTGACAGGCAACCCCCCAATGTTAGTTGCGATGCTGGCGTAATTGTTGGCCAGAATTGTGTTGAGACAGATACACAAGAGGCAGTAGTTAGTTGCAGCGATAGCTCCTACGAACTACTAAACAATGTGTGCTACAAAGACATTATACTATCTAGCACTCCACCAAGCTTATCGTGCTTGCCGAATCATACTCTCGAAACAGATGGTTTATGTCATTTTGAGAGTATATCTGCCCCCACGGTAGAATGTCCGGATATTGATTATTCATACAATAGCACTACGCACTCGTGTGAAAAAACTGATACCCAAAACTATCACCCTGACTTGGGTTGCCCCACTGATGGTTTGGGCTGGGTATCGGCATCATCTACTATGTGTGAAAGGGTTACGTCGTCAGTACCAGTAGATAGGCAGTGCGAAGATCCTTCAGCAGATGATAGTGGTGAGCAATGTAGATTTGAAGACGTTGAAACGCATGAACCTGGGTTCTGTGCTTCACCCTATTCTTTAGATGATGGACAGTGCAAATTCTATGAATATGAAAAGCCAATCATTTCATGTCCTGACATAGAAAATGTATATCAAACGGCAAACGGTTGTATGGAAGTGATAAGAACCACTCAAGCGCCGGTAACCGATTGCTAGTTGTGTGAAAAGTGGACGCAGGTTCGGCTTGCGTCCACGTATCCAAATACTAGAATAAAGATGTTTTTTGTGTCTTTTGACACTCCAGAGTTGGATTCTCTTTAAATTATTCCGGCTGTTTTTGAACAGTGACAGGCTTTTGCCTTTAAACCCTAAACCGCTTCGGTTCAGGTCATGTTTTTACATGATTACCTTCCTCACTGGGTGGAATTTTGCGTAGCCAAGATTTTTGTCCAGCGATTTAACTCACCCTAAACACATCGTCAGCTTTGACTTACTGCTACCAGTTCGTTTTTGGCTATGCGTTTAAGGATCTAACTTTACCCCACTATCGGGAGACTTTATGTACTCCTATTGGGGTTCATTTGTGTCTCTCGATGAAGTTTTATTTGGAGATACTGATGGCTAAAGCTAAATATGGACGCACCTATTTGAAATTAACCGATACTTCACGAGATAGTTTGTTAAAGCACTTTCCACCTAAGTTTTCTGAGGTGTTTGCAGAGCATATTACTCTCGAGTATGGGCTGTTGTCAGAAACTGATTATCAGTTTTCTAGGGTTTCAGTAATAGGTTACCAATGTACTTCTTATATAGAAGTCTTGGTTGTTGCTATTAATGGCAATTACACCAGGCCTTTTGATAAGGAAATTTTACATATAACACTGAGTGCTGAGCCGGGTATTGCTCCTGTTTGCAGTAATTACGTGTTAGATGCGAAACACTTTGAAACTCATCAACCTGAATTGGTTTTAGATGTAGAGTTTCAGACAAAGCTTTTTAATTTTTAAGCTTGATTACCCACTTTTGGGAGACTTTAGTACTCCTAATAGGGGTTATTGTCTCTCGAATTTTATTTAAATTTTGGAGATTGTGATGCTCAATGATCAAGAATTCGACTTAATGATAGACGAAATAATGTCTGACCTTTTAGAAGTGAAAGTAGAGAGTGTTATTTGCTCTTCGAATTGCTATTCACAGAAGACTGGTGTACGCATTTTTCCGATATGCATAGAAATTCGCTTATATGCACTGGAAGCAAAATTACGTGCTCATTTAGACGCGTATTGCATTCAATGTATTCAAGTTGACCATGTTTCGTTGTTCACTATTTCACTAGTTGAACGTGATGAAATCATGGAGGAATGTTTCACTATCATCTCTGAGTTTGATAGACGCGTTATTGAAATTTACAAGCAGTACAGTGAAATCTTAACGCCTTACTTTACTCAGGAACAATGGTGTAAACAAAACACACTTTCTGTGACTGTACAGAAAATTAACTTTTAATTTTTACCTACCCCACTTTCGGGAGACTTTTTGTACTCCTCTGGGGGTTCATTGTCTCTCGAATTTATTAATTATTTGGAGAGCAATGATGAGTAAAAAATTCTTACCTGCAGGCGAGTCAACTGGAACATACACTGTATTTGGTCTTGTAACGGAGCTTGATATCTTGCAAATGGCTAACACCATTTCTAGAAGAAAGTTTCACAAAGGTCGAGTGTTTAAGAACGTTGATAGTACTACTAGTTACTTGCAGTGTTTAATGCAAGACGAGCACCAAGAAATATTTGGAATTATTTGTCTTGATTCACAGCACAGACTCATTGGTCGCTTCGAGATATTTCGCGGAACAATCAACTCTGCAGCTGTTTATCCTCGTGAAATAATAAAGACAGTTCTAGACCAAAACGCTAGCGCGGTCATCTTGTTTCACAACCATCCAAGCGGCCTTTCTGACCCGAGTCATGCTGATATTAGGCTTACTCGTGAGATAAAGACTGCATTAGCTACTATCGATGTCTCTGTTCTAGACCATATTGTTGTTGGTAGAGAAGACACATCGTCATTAGCTCAACGCGGCTTAATGTAAGGATGATTCTAATGAAAAATTCTTATGTTGAATTAAAGTTAAAAAATCAAGTTCTGATCCGTCAAAAATCGCGTGTTTCTTTAAGACACAAGATTTGTCAACTTGGTTTACAAGAGGTAATTAAATCAGGAAATTTTCAATTTGTTGAGACAGTTGCCACTTCAGTACCAAAGAAAATGGGTTCCATTTTTGAAGGTAACTTAAATAATTAAATAACAATTCATACGCCGTCAATTTTTTACGGTTTTGACATTGTTATTCACTACCCCCTGGGGATATTTCGTATCTATCCTCATGGGATTGATCCGTCTTATCTCCAGTAAATTTTGGAGATACGAGATGGATACTAAAAGCTATGAAGATGGTGTTAAAAAAGGTCTTGCCGATTTTCGCAAAGAAAAGAAAGCAGATTACATAGTGCACGTTACAGGCTTTGAGGAGTTTAAGGCTTTAGATTCTAAATCAAGTAATAAGCGGCAAATTGCTTTGGCAACAATGCCCATATTTGATGATGGATTGCAATCGAGAAATGGAATGGTTACCGCTTATAAATGGGGTGATGATGAAGTATCTAGATTGTTGGACGGTCTTTTTATAAGAGGCGTTCAAGTAGTTGAAAACGAAGCTTTAGATAAAGGTGAAGATGAGCACGCATTATTAGCGCTTTTTGCTAGCGACTTGTTTGATAAGTATTGTGAAAACGGTGGTATAGACAGTTCCTACGCTCGTTGGGGATTAGCTAAGAAAATCGCATACAAACCTTTAAACGAAGCTAATTCAAAGATCATAAATGCATTTTTAAAACTTAACCCATAAACATTTCTTACCCCTTTTAGGGAGACTTTCATGCGCTCCTTATTAGGGGTTGTTGTGATTGTCTCCCTTTACTAATTATTTGGAGATATATCATGACTACTGCTCAATCATTACCGGTTACACCTTCTAATTCAGTCACTGTTCAATCTACATCGAGTCAAACAGTAACTGATATTGCAAAAATTGGTGTTGCCCCGGTAAATGCTAATACGATTTTTCCAAAGGCCCCCAATGATTTGAAAGTTTTAACTTACAAAGCGACGGGAGAGTTTGCGGACAAAGTACCAGCACCTCTTAATTACATACCTAATATGGATGTCTTTGAAGTAGTGCTATCGTGGTTTTCGAATCGCGCTGTTCAACCTCTATGGCTTCATGGTCCTACTGGTTCTGGCAAATCTGAGTTATTGCTTTTCATGGCAAATAAGTTAGGCGTGCCAGTCAGTATTATATCTGGCTCATTGGATACTCGTGGTGAAACTTTGTTCGTAAGAACGGAGTCTCGAGGTGAAAATGGAGGTACTACGCTTGTTCAGGTCCCTACTGACATTATTAAGCGTTATCGTGATGGTGGTCTTATCATTATTGATGAGATTGATAAGTTTGATAGTCCCGTACAATCGGCATTACATCCTTTGTGTGATTATAAGGAGTTGTATGTTGAAGGTATTGGCTTAGTCAAACCTCATAAATTCACGAAAGTTGCTGCTACAGCCAACACTGTTGGTGAAGGTGGCTCTATGCATTACACCAATTCTATGGTTGTTGATGCAGCCCTTCGTTCGCGTTTTTGCTTTATTGAGCTTCCTTATCCACCTGCGCAATTGGAATTTGACATTGTTTCAAGTCATTACCCTGCGCTTGATGGTGAGCTAATTAAGTCACTGATCAAAGTTGGTGAGCATGTTCGAAAAGCATTTGATGGTGGAGCTTTAACAATGCCGTTCTCAACGAGAACCATTGTAAGTTGGTGCCATTCAATGAAAATCATGCGTTCGAAGTCACTACGCAGTTCATTTCAGTTTTCTTATGCATCATCGCTTCCCAGTGATGAATGTTTGGCCGCTGAAGATTTACTACATGCAGTACTTGATGATGATATTGATTTACCCCTACCGGAATTAATTAAAGTCATTCATCAATCAAATTAATTTAAACAACCCCTTAAACATTGGGAGACTTTATTGACTCCTAACGGGTGTCGTAAGTGTCTCCCTTGTTTAATAAACCTTTGGAGAAACTTATGTCTATAAATTCAAAAAACTCTAAAAAAACCATTTTATCTGGTTTGATGACTAGTTCGCTGTTCGGATTAGCCTCTACTCAACAGAACTTTATGTTTGCGATATTTATTGTGAGCTTAATTTTATCAATTAAGTTACTCAATAAATTAGAGCTTATAAAGGCTGTTCATGACCTTGTCATTGGCATGGTACTCACCTTAATCTTTCAAATGATACAAACGCCTGAATCTGACCCATTAGTGTTTGCGTTCCAGGTGTTAAGTTTGAAATTGCTGATCTTGGTCTTATATGTCTGGGAAATCGTATTAGTTCTCAAAGGACCACCGTAACCATTTGCGTATAGTCACAAAGTGACATAACACATACATGCTGTTATACTGGTTACATAGTGTACAAAGAGAATATTATGAGTTTTCTAGATACAGTTTTACAATCTGGGTTAATGATACCTTTTGCGTTCCTCACAGCTTGCGTCATTCTTGCTGTTGGATGCTACTTTAAAGGGTATTTTGACCAAAACTAACTGGCGCTAATTTCTTAACGTCAGACTTACACATACCTACCCCATTGGGAGACATTTTACTGCTCCCTACGGGAAGTTGTATTTGTCTCCCTTTTTTATATTTGGAGATAAATTATGGCTTCTGTTAAATCAATTACCCCCTCAGATATTACTGGTCAATTTGCGATGTTGCGCTTTGACTGTGCTATCTGTGAAAACACTCGTACATCGGATGAACTTTCTGTTGAGCTACAAGGTACGCTCATTAAAGAAGGTACTGACAGTATTAAAGTACATGTGTTTCCAAAATCAGTCGGCGGTAAACTTCGTGCTAAACGTGAAAAGCTACGTACTTTTTTGCAAGCTAATTGTTTGCAATTGGGTAATGAAGGTTTTCTTGTTAAGCGCTCAGCTGTTGACGACGTCATTGAGAGGTGCAACGCGATTATTGAGGAGTTTAATGATCTGTTGATGAGTTATTACAACGATTATGACAACCTTCTTAATGCACACCTGCACTCTTTGCATATTGACCTTTTTAGAGTAGCTAATGAACTATCCTACACCAAACATCAATGGATAAGCCGCAATAGCATTGGCTTACTGCCGGTTTTGATGATGCAAGGCCTTACAGAGGATGACAATGCACGCTTAGTTGATGAGATAGCCTCGGCCTCACTAGCTGATATAAAGCGTACGGTTAATCAAATCTATAAGGAATTTTTTGTTAAAGATGGAAAGTTAGTTAGTTTCGTTACTACTACACCGCTACAAAAACTCACTAAATTAAGCGATAAGGTAAAACAAATTGCTTTAGGTCAGGAAGGACTTGGGAATATTGCTGGGTATATTCGCGATGTTCAAAATGCCATTCCTGCACCAACTGGTGAGAAAAACAATATTATTGAGGGTCACGGTTTTTCAATGCTGTTGAATCTAATCATGTTACTTAAAGATGAGGAAACGTTGCGCGAATGTGCTAATGATTCTCGGAAATTACCTGACATTGACTTAGATGATAACTGGTTCGCTGATACTGAAGCTGACATTACCATTGAATCTGCCCCTACTAATATTATTACCCCTCAATTCGATGTCGAACCTGTTATGGACGATATGTTCGCAACGGCAGACGAATTCGATTTCGAATAATTACCCCCCTTTAGCTAGGGAGATATAACTATTTCCCTTTGGGATTAGTTTGTCTCCTTAGCTATTAACTTTGGAGATTAAACATGGGTATTTCAAATACAGTTCAACTAAGACGCACTAGAAAGCGTTTAGACAATATAGCGTTACTGGTTGGTGAATTAGCCTCTGTTAAGGTGAAATTTACTACAAGCGGCTTAGCTTCAACAGACGGTAAAAGCATTAGCATTCGTGTTGGTGACTTTTCCAACGAGCACTTTGTGAAAATGGCGATAGGCCTGGCATTTCATGAGGGTGGTCACATTAAACATACAGATTTTGAAACTACACAAAATATTAGTGGCAGTTGGTTTCGTGTGCTTAATGCTGTTGAAGACGTGCGTATGGAAGGACTCGTTCAACGTGACTTTAAGGGTGCTAAGAAGTATTTGCATTATGTAAACAGAGATCTATTTGCCGGCAAGACAGTGAGAGAATACTCATCACCGTTTAGCCTTGTGAATGATTATATTGTTTACCGTGGTTTTACACTGTTTACCGGTAATGTAGTTATTAGGCCAAACATGTTGAAATTACGAAAGCAGTTGCTAGACATGTTAGGTGAAGTAAATACATTAGAAGTTGAATCGATAATCGATGAAATTGCTGATGCTAAAACGACACAAGACAGTCTAACGATTGCCCTAAAATTACGTGATTTTTTACAGCAACTTGAACCTGAACAACCTGAATCAGAAGATGAAGGTGGAGCAGGGGATAGTGATGACAGTACAGGTGAAAATTCTGACGGCTCTTCGGATAATACATCGGAGAGTATTACTGAAAGTACACAGCCTGATGCTGATGATAATGAACCAGATACCACACAAGACGCTCAGTCTAATAGTGATAATGGCTCAAATGTATCTCAGGAACCCAATGAATCTTCGCAAACGAATGAGTCTTTGGATGAAAATGTTGAAGATGACTTTGTTTCTGAAGATGGTAATTGTTCTGACAACGCAGATTCTTCTGATGATGCCAAGTCAAACTCAATTCCAACTATTACACAATTCGAAAACAATCCATTTGAGGACGAAAATATTGATGACAGTGAATGTATGCCCGATGTGCATGAAACAGTTCGCCAAATCATAAACGAGTTATCTGATGAATTTGCAATGGATAATCCTGATGAATACCAGGAAAATCTAGAGTACGCAGATAATCTTGTTGGAAATATTGAGCATCCTCCAAAAGGGTTTGATTACTATCACGGGTTTGATTCGGTAAAGGGGCAAATTAATCAATTAAAGTTGATTTTAAAGCGCGCCTTAATTGATGAAGCTCGCGTTCGCCGTAACTACGTGCGGGATGGGGGAGTGTTAGATGGTCAACGAGTATTAGACTTAGTGACTAACCCTAATACAGCTTGTATTTTCAGAAATGAAAAACGAGCAAAAGCCCCTTCTGCAGCAGTCAGTTTCATCGTTGATGCTTCTTGGAGCATGGACGTAGAAGGAGCCAATCATGACGCACAACCGTTTCGCGTAGCAAATCAGGCCGCATATGCCATGGCATCTGCACTTGACATGTTACCCAATGTGGAATGTGAAGTTCGTCATATGGTTAACAATAAATCGTTATTAACAAAACCCTTTGCAATTCCCATTAACTCGAATAGGTTTGGTGTAATTCCTTATGGATGCACACCTACAGCGCCTTTAGTTAGAGGATCGATTGCAAGCTTAAGTGGTCACCGGTTTGATAAAAAACTGGTTATTGTTATTACCGATGGAGAGCCTGACTGTGTAGATAGCTTGCGATTAGCCGTGTCTGACGCGCAAATTGCAGGTATTGGTGTTAAAGGTATTGGTATTAAATGCCCTACCTATGGCATTGATGATGGCGTAATTATTAATGATGTTGCAGAACTGAGTGCGGAGTTATCGCGTGCAGTTCGAGACGGAATTTTTAATTAACTTCCTTTAAAGACCCTTTGAATTTTCACTGTGGTCTTTTTTTTGCTTTTTTTCTCCAAACAAACATTGATCGAGGGTTTCAGAAAGGTTCAGCGATTGCAGAGCTGTAAGGTTGGACGTTAGAATTTAAACCGTTCCCTAAGTCGATACTGCCTCAACGTTCAAAGCTGCATTAATTTCGATGAATGCGTTCTAATGCTGATACACGGGCAACTTACAAATATCTATAACTGTAATTATGTCGTCGGATTGCAGTGGTATTGTATCTTTCAGAGAGCAATAAAGATCTGCTTGGCACATCGATGACAGCGGTGCCAGGCTTGTCACCTTATACCATTCGTTATGCCCATCTCTATCTTCAACTCCAACAATATAACAACTTACGGTTCTGTGAAACTCATTGACTGTCATCGATGTATTTCCTTTGCTGCAGTTGTTTTAATGAATACACAATACCCGTCATCAATGCCATTGGTCGGAGTCGGTATTATGCCAAAATCAGATATGACAAGGTTGCGACTTGTGAGCTTGAAGGAATCTTCTACTAGTTGCTGATAAATCTTGGAGCTTTTAGCCTTTTTCTAACTTACGAATGGCGCGCCATTGGTTTGAACAAATAGCTGGGTAACTTTGTTAAATGGGTTTTGTTTGTTATGAATTTCTTTTCTCAACCATGCGCTGGCAACACTTTTAGGGTATTTATATCCGGTACCTACAAATTGGCGTGGCGCCAATGTGCCTGTGAGCAGCTGAATAAGATGTGTTTGGTACTTTGAAACTTCATTCATGGGTGGCTCCTTATAAGTTTCCTACACCATAAATCAGATTTTCAAGGCCGCTACTTATCAGATAAGCAGTACACGTTCGCGCCGTATAGAATTGCTATTCCCTTGTGTTCTCGAATGGCTATCTGGGTGTCTCTATTGAAAAAACTACCGCGGATAAAAGGCTGATAAGTGATGACGTCATGTGAGGGCAGGGAATGTAGATCTAACTCTCCATTAATAGCGTCTATGAGGCTATTGCTTCGTACAAACGCGTGCACGTTACGCTTATTGTTGGCAAGAACTCTTTCACGGGATGCGCTAGAAACTACAAAGATAGGGTCTGAGACGATAAATATATTGGCGTAGCAGGTAACTTTACCCTTATGAATTCCTTCTCTACTCCGACATGAAAAATAGCCTTGACGGTTGAGGTTTCGATAATAGTCTGCCTTACACCCCAAAGACGCAACTCTAAGAGACTTCTTTCCGTTTGTTATCAGTGAAGATTCGATCACTTCACCATCGAATATTGATTCACCACGTATACTTTTTTGATAATAACTATTGTGCTTGTCTCTGGTATATCGCATTAATTTTTCCTACCCTTTTAGGTAGAACGTTAATACGAAAATTAACTTACGCCATTAGTATTCAGCCATGAGGCTATATCTTTCCAAATACCTTCATTATGGTTTGGCATGTCACCAAATTTTATCTTTTAGGTTGTAAAAAGATTCTGGATTATTGGGGATATGTTGATGATATGCCCTGAACGACATATCGCTCATAAAAGAAAGAAAAGATGCTCTGTTTAATCCTGATTTCTTTATAAATATCAGAAACTCTTTCTCATTCATCATTCTCTTCACATCTGAATCCGTATAACGCTTGCCTTCAATAGCTTTCATAAATGCCATAATGATGTCATTCCTATGATTATTTAAGAAAGCTTTGTTTTCTGAAACAGTCTCAGCAATTTTTGGCTCATCAGGTGCTTTTGTCTTGGAAAGAATAACGTCTTTTTTAAACTGAATTGTGGTGCCTAATTCGTGCTCTTTGGAGCTTGTACAACGTGGCTCCGCAGGTGTTTTATTCTCAGTTGGCTTAATGTGTTCATTGGTTGTATCTTCACCTTGGGACAAGAGCTCTTGTTCTTCAATCTCAGACTGATAAAGCTTGTCTACCTGATTAACGATATCGTCGAAAATGCCTTCAACTAATGCGACATCTTCCATACGAAGCTCTAGCCCGAATGCTCTGCCTGGGTGAGATTGAATCCATTCCCGTAACATCTCTGCACATATGATTTTGTTGCCAGTTAGCCATTCGTCGAGCAAAAATTCACGTAGAAAAGTAGTGGTAAGCTGTTGTTTTTCTACATCCTCATCATTTTTATGCTCGTAGAAATACTCTTCTTTTGTATCATCTTCATCAACTTCGTGCGGAGAGCCAGTTAGATGCTCAGCGATAAGGTATTTAACCAAGCGCCCAGATGGTTTGTTTTTTAATTTTAAAATGGGAGAGTTAATGAGTTCTTCAGTTTTAAGCCCGAAACCAAGCATGCTTAACAATTCTTGAAAGCCAAGGGAGCTCTTTTTACCGGTTATACTAACCAACTCATCTTTGTCATTAGGGTTAGCAGTGATTAAAACCGACTTGTATCGGCGTAGATATTTAGCTTTTAGCCATATATGTCGTTCAAGATAATCTAGGTGGGGTGTGTCACTTGCTAAAAGATTGCATTCAGCACACGAACGCACGAGGGTTTTCCGAATATCAAATTCAATACCATACTCTTCGGGTATTCTTACATTAAGCGCTGGTACGTGGTCCCAATGGAGAGCAAGCTCAGAGGAAGCTTTTCTGCCGCAATAGTGGCAAAAAGTATCATCTTCAGATAACGACATTGGATATATTTTTTTGTAGCCATCCCTGTTAATGGTTCTGTGTTCCATTTATTGCATGTCCTTTTTAGCCCCTTATTCCGTTAATAGGAGCGGGGTTTATACTATCGCGATACTTTCTTTGTGTACATAAGGCTCGTCTATTTTGAGTAAGACGTTATTTTCTCAACCAATTATCATGATTCAATAGTACATCGCTACAAAGATGTGAACTATCAAAGCGAGATAAAGTAAACGCCTGAGGCATTGAAGCATTGAATGAGCATACTCGTTATCGGGTGACAGTACTTAATTCATAGTTCAATGTTAAAGCCCAGTTGCGTTCAAGTTGCTCTAGTACAGATGCATCCTCTTCTCTTAAATAGTCGGCCATTGCATTGTCATTAAAAGGTTTTGGGTTAATGAGTCGTCCGTTTTTGATCCCGTCGCATTTCACAAGGTGAAATTGCTCATGGCCAAGTTTGGCTATCATAGTTCCGACCTCAATCCATGGTTGATTTTTATGATGTCCTGGAATAAGTAGCAATAGTTTCATGAGGCCATTATTTCTTAATTCACGCTCTTGGACATCCCGGTTATGTGATGGGTAAATCCGAATAATGAAATGCTGTTCAATGACTGGCGTTATGACGACGTCGTCAAGATTGACGGGGGCTTTGAGTGATTTCACAGCATACCCGCTAATAGGACGCTTCACGGGATCTATACGCAAGGTCATATCGGGAGTGTAAACATCGATATTTGCAGGACTTATTAGGCCAGTCAGAATTTTTGGCTCTTTGATTAACTTTGACAGCAGCGCCATCCTCTTTCTGAAAGGCCATTTTAATGGAACACCATTTACACATAGTAAATCTAAGAAGGTTATCCCGTGGGGCGTCAAGATTGCTTCAATAACAAAGGTTTCATATTCTTGAAGTCTCACCATCTGACGAAGTTTTGCCTCATCTTTTGGTTTGAGTTGTATTATTACTCCCTGTTCATTCATGCACTGCACTGAGAATGCATCCTGCATTCCAATGCGTATACAGACATGTTCACCGTGGCAATAAGGAATAAATACTGTGTGAGCGGAGTCCGTCCATTCAGAAGTTTTATTTAACTTGTCCAACGTTATAGGAGCAAGTTTTGCCCCTGCAAATTTAGAAAATGGTACATCTGCAAAATTACAAACAACTCTGTCTATTAATTCATAGCCATTATCCTCACCTTGGCTTATAAATTTGGCAACACGATCTTCAACCAGTGATTCTATGGCATATGTTGCATCTCCCCGGAAAGACATACTATTTCGTGAGCGCCCACTGAACCACCGGCTTCTATATTCATTTGTTAATTCATTAAAATACACATTCAATTGATCATAATGGTATGAACCTCTTTCTGAACGTCGGCGCATGACATACTGCTGTTGCAGTATCTCAGACGTTGATAATTCTTTCTGTGTATTCATTTTACCGCCGGCATTATCTATTGTTACCAAGTATCTGGGTGGTCTGGTTCGAACATCGCATTTATTTGCTCACTGATTTGTTCTTGTTTGAACGTGGTTATGTCAATGACGTTATGGTTCTGCTGTAACCCTCTCTTATCCAGTGAGTAGGCGAGTTTTTGCTGAGCCTTATGAATGTTTTCAGGCGTCATTAGCGCCCTCATCATCATTTCGGTGTCAGTAAAGCCATGACGTTCATTTCGCTTACCTTTATTTCGCATTGTTTGTTCGTGCGATTTTTTCCTTTCAAAGTAACGGGTATAGGTATCATGGATAGCAAATAAAAACGGTGCATATTCAAAGGTATTAAATTTTAACTGCTTGAGGCAACGCATAAACACCACGTGATTGGCTAGGCCCTCTACTGCGTTTTTCTGATGCAGTTGACCAATAGCAGTGTAGCAGGCCTGCATTGCGTCATTGAGCTCTATGCTTCCCATATCGTCGATTTGATAATGGATATCCTCGCTATCGTTCGATGACAACCCACACTGCAGTACAATGCCATAGGGAACAGAGTTACCATTTGTGACATTCAAACTGGGATCTGAATCTGTAATTTCGCTATCTATCTCAACGATACCTTTTTTCATATCCACGATGACATTTCTGCCGCTGTCAGGATTGAAACGCTCAAGCCTGGCATCGACAATGCCAGTCACATTCGATAACACTTTGACTGGGTCTGTGATAATCATACCTTCCAGCCGACCGGTAATCTCTGACACCAATATTTCCCAATTCAACCATGTTAAATCGTTTTTTAGTGCAGGTGGCGCCAGATTGATAATGGCAATGCTATCTTCAACCAGCTGCTTAAAAGCACTTGGATGAATGTTTTCAAGACCAAACTGACGTTTTTTTGTGTACTGTTTCCTTGCATCACACAAATTACGATGATGCGAGATCAACTGATTAGCGATCTCTTTTTCTGCCGTCGTCAAGTCTGCTAAGACATAATCATAATTATTCTCTGCCATGGGTTGCGTACTCCAATTCAAAGCCAGTAGGTTCAAGAATGTTGCTATCTTCAAGCTCAACACTTAAATCCAGCACGGGAAGCAAGTCATTAAAATGCCTGCGTGTAACCGTTTTTTTCCGCATTTCATTAACAAACGGGCCCGTCCAAGCTTGACTACCATTGTTAACACAACCCATTTCAATCTGTTGCATGATCTCTGCGCCAAGAATAGTGCATATAACGAAATTGCTTTTAGCGATTAGTGAGTAAGAATACCCCCCAATAATGTTCCCTCTATGATTCGCATTTAATTTCCGCGAGTGTTCTGGGATTGCATTAGGACCTTTATCAACAAACTCGTCGTTTTCAAAGACAAGTTCTGTATGCGTAAGCGTGATATTTTTATCTTGTGCGATAAAGTGATACATACCCTTATAGCCGAGGTAGAAACGAGGTCTGAAATAGCCTTCGGTATCATCAAAATGAGCAATACAAAAAGCCTGCATTTTGCTTGGATCATACGATAGCCCCAACTTTGGTGCTTTCATGAATTCCGCTTGCACTTCTTCGAGTGGAACAAGTGACATCATTCCTGCTCTAGCTGTTCGTAACCATTGATTCTGAAAAAATCGACACTCATCATCAAAATTAAGCCGCGAACGTTTTGCAGCTAACAGTCCAGTAAACTCTGTCTTCAGACCTCCCAAAGGTGGAGGAGTAATAGCGTGTGCTGGGTCAATCATTTGCATGTTAAAAACCTCGGTTATTTTCCATTTGAGTGATGGACGGCTCCGCTTTATAGGCAGGCCATTCATTTGTATCTAAGCATTTTTTGAATTTATTTAGGTAATGACGCAGTTTTTCTTTTGCTCGCATTTGCGTGTTAGGTGAATACTCTTTAGCGTCAGCGATGGGAACATCCTTTTCGACCACAGCAAAGATGAAGGCATTAATATCTAATCCACACAATGCGCCCACCATCCGATAAAAAGCATCTTGCAGGTCATAGCCCATATCATTAGCGTGATAGGTAAATGCGCGATCTTCCGCTGAACGTGCTGTTTTGACATCCCATGCTTGACCGAAACGATTAAGGAAGTCGTACCGGCATTTTACTAATAAGCCTGTTTCTGGCTCGATAGCGAAACAAGACAACTCAGCTTCACCATCTGCAAGACCTACTGAAATGTAGGGGTTGCCCATCAAAGCATCGAATAATTCATGAACGTGTACCCATGTATCGTAATCAATAGGTAGGAGAGTGAATTCATGGTTGTTTGGATCATTCCATATGGCGTTGTAAAGTGTGGTTCGCCCTGTCATTTCACCTTTGATTATTTCTAGACGCTCACAAGCACAGTGGGTATTGATAAGCATTTCTACTTCATCTTCATATTCCCAAATCTTTTTTGCGCCCTCTGGCAAAGCATCATTAATCCGTGTTTTCAGTGCGTCACGTGTACCAGATACTTTTAATTCCATCTCCTTAGCTTTCGCCTTTAATTCATCCGTAGTGTAGGAATCAAAACCAACGTTCTCAGGTAGTTTGAAGTAGTGGTTGTAGAAACGAACAGCTTCAAGTGAGAGTTCATGTGTCAACGTACCAAAGTTGAAGATTTTCTGGGTTGCGGTCGTAATGGGCTTAGCTTTCTTATCGAAATATTTGCGCTTCACATGAAAAGCACTTTTTGTCGCCATTTCTTTAAATAAGCTTGATGAGTAACCATCTGTTGAATGGTATATATGATCCGGCATACCGCGATAAATGCCGGGTATTACATTTCCTTCATCGTCCAAATGGTTATTATCACACCAGTCTATGATATTGACTGCATCAAAGATGTTTACATCGTTAGCTACTGCTGCGTTACCCATCATGGCTACTTCCTCAATCTGTTCTATGCCTCTATCGTATAGTGACTTTAAAACCTCGCTACTTTTTACCCATACCGTTGCTGTCTGGTATGGAATTCACGATAAAACGGCGGAAGTCGCTCTAGTAATCCGGCACCATATCGCTTTGTTAAAATACGTCTGTCGAATATAGCCACTTCGCCTCGACACTCAATTGACCTAATTAGACGACCTACTGATTGTTGTAATGCTTTTTCTGCACAAGGTAGTGTGAGTTCCATAAAAGGGTTTCCACCACTAGCCTGTAGATTTTCCGACTCGGTAATTTTTCTTGGCTCATTAAATGAGCCAAAAGACAATTTGGCGATGCCCACAAAGGTTAGATAATGCTTTTTAAGATCAAGACCCTCACTAAATGAGGCAAGACCAATCAATAGTGACAACTCCCCTTTATCAATTTTATTTCGATGCGTCTCTATGATTTGACTTCTTGCGCCGTCAACTCCTTGCACAAGCGTAGCTTCACGAAGGGCTGGAGGTAACAAGTTAACAACTTCATTCATCTGTCGTTTTGAAACGAACAATAGCAGTCCTGCTTTGTGATAGCTCATAAATCTAATCAGCTCATCGACAATGGCTTGGGAATGTGCAGTTTCATTTCGCCAATCGGGCTCAGGAAAATCTGGGTACAGATGTAGGCTAGAATATTGAAACGCCTCGGTGAAAGGCGAATTGAACCGATACTCAATGGCTAAGGGTTTTGTGAGCCCAGATTCGTGATTAAAAGATGAGAAACCACCATCATTTGAAAGGGTAGCTGACATAGATATAGATTTATGGAGCTTATCCCAAAAATGGGTTTTCATATCCTCTGATACATTCACCTTTGCACCAAATAGCGTGGCTGAGGCACTGCCTTTTGCTTGGTGCCGTTTATACCAGTGTGCATTGGTATCATTAGCGTCGAGGTATAGGGTTAATAAGTCACAGCTACTATCAATGTTGTTATGGTGTACACTTAAATGGCTAATTACTTGCGACTCATCGACGTTAAGTTCTTTATCTGATTCATTTATTCCTTCTAAGACAGCAGCAATTTTTTGTCTAACAACAACCAGATCATCGTAAATTGAATGCATACTTTGTAGCATGCCACTTTGAGAAATATAGTTAGTGTCAAGTCTCCATACTGCTTTATCCCGTTCAGACGCAGGAAGGGTTTCTGCATATTGATGATATCTGTCATCTAGGAATTGCATAAATGGGATCAAAGCGTCACGTATTTTTGTTAGCCGTTCATTTACTTCATGCTCGTAATTCTTTATTTCAGCTATTTCAGACCCCATTGCTATGCCCATCGAGATAGCACCAATCTGACGCGAACAAGTCTCATACAGTGCACTGAAAGACATTTTTGTTTCCATAGTATTGTGAAAGTTTTCCACTAAATGGTGTGCTTCATCGAGAATGTGAAAGGTTCTTTCTGGAGCAGGTAAAATGACCGATTTCTCTAGATCTGCAAAGACCATTGCGTGATTAGTAATAATGACATCTGCACTTTCCGTATCCATTCTATTTTTGACGAAAGGACATCCGCTGCCCCAATACTGACATTGTCTATTACAAGTGTTTGCATCAGCACGAACACGTTGCCATGTCCTATCTTCCATCGTTAATTCTCGGTCTAAGTCGTCAACGATACCTGTCCATGTATCGTCTTTAAGCCGATACATCGCTTTCTTTACTTTAGTTTTCTCAACTTCGCTTATTATGTGGCTACCCTGTGGTGGGAGACCAACATCACTGGTGGTATCAATGTCATTTTGGCCAGTAAGTAAGTTAGCTTGTTCGCTATCGGGTCTCATTACTGCAAATGCGTTGCGCTTGCATATGAAGCGACCTCGACCAACAACAATGTGAGCTTTAAAGTCAACACCTGATGCTCTTAAGAGTTCAACATCTCTGAGAAGTTGTTTTTGAAGCGAAATAGTGGCCGTGCTGTAGCAAATTTTGATGGTGTCGTCTTTACTTCGCTTTTCATTAGTGACCTGGATATAGGCCAAAGCAGGAATAAGGCTACCTAAAGACTTACCCGTGCCGGTTGGCAACTCAGCAATAATGTTGTTAGGGCTATCTTTGTTTTCACAAATTTCAGTAATGGCATCCATAAACTGCAGCTGGCTATCTCTAACCTCAAAGTCAGTCAAATGCGTCTTAACACCATCAATGATTTTTCTTAACGTTTGTTGAATATTCATAAATTAAGAATAGGTCTATGAGTCTTTCTCCTATTACACACCAGCTTAAAACTCTCGCAACTTTGTTAAATCAAGCCACAAATCCCACAGATTCGCGGATTTAATACACTTTTAACAATTCAAAGTAACCTCACAAGGGAAAGCATGGCCTTAAAAATAAGTTTTATATGCGGGATTATTCTGACGGCGTCAGCATCTTTTGCATCTGCACACGATGTCAGTTGCGAGGAAATGACGAAGACGTACTTCTTAACTGAAATGCCAAATAGTATCGGAAGATTCAATGAACCACGAAAAGAAAGGCCAGAAATGATAAAAAGGCTGATGTTTAGAGTGAAATTAAACTACCCAGATAGAGACATGCTGGCTTGTATTAATCAGGGGTTAAAAGATGCTCGGGCTAGCAAGGGAATCTATTTGAGAGACACACTTCACGGAGGGGTAGACGACATGCAATGAAGCGTTGTCCAAGCTATAAAATTAACTAAACTTGAGTACTTATAAGATTATGCACACAAAAGGGTTGCACAAAAAATAAGCAGCGTTAATATTATTTCAGCGCTTTAAGTCTTACACCATTTATGGCGTTGGGGTCATAGTATTTTGATTGGAAGGAATCGTCACAGCCAAACGTATCCTCAACGCATCGCATTACTTCTACTTGTGTTTGGTAGCTAAAGGAACACAATATTGATGGACGCTAAACATGAGTGAAATCTTACACAAAGACATTGATTACCGTGCATTAAGAATGATTGTCGGTTTAATCGCATTGAGTATCGCTATTGTTTGTACAGGATTGTTTTGGTTCCATACCGAGACGAGCATTATACCAACCAGTATAAGCGTGACATATCACTTAGGTGCCAGAGACTTTTTTGTAGGTGCTTTATTCTCTGTGGGCGGCTTTTTAATCGCCTATAAAGGCTGGACAGACACAGAGTTATGGCTTGCAAAGATAGCTGGGGTGTGCGCAATACTGATTGCTGTTTGCCCTACATCCGTAAACTTAAAGTGGATTGAAAATGCAGACCTACCGTTTGACAAAACACAATGTAAAATATGCGAAACAGCAGAGTCTCTGAACATAAATGGTTTAACAGGCACCGGTGATAATAGTTCCTCTATGCAAGAAAGCCCAAGTGCTGAGTTAGATAACGATGATGGCAAGTGTATCACTACAGGTTCAAAGTTTACCCCAGTAGTCCATGGGGTTGCTGCGTTCACTCTGATAGCCATTCTTTTTTACTATTGCATTGGTTTTTACAGAAGGGTAGACGGTAAAATCAAAAAACATCCTGACATGAAATTGTTGAAGTGGCGTAGATTTATATACCTTGCTTGTGCTGTTTCTATGGCAATATCTGCTGTAATAGGAGGGATACTGCAGTGGATATCTTCTAACCCTGGTAACACAGCCATATTTTGGGTTGAGTTTGTTTGCTTGTGGGCTTTTGGTATTTCTTGGATAGTTGCGTCTAAACGTGCATGGCTAATCAGTTATGATAAGGAAACAGAAGCACAAGCTGACAACTAGCTCATCTATCAATTTAAGATGAGCCTGTTGCCTTTGCTTTAAACTTAAATATTTGCCAGACAGAGCCTCGATTCTTGTCCTTATACTCCTCTCTTTCGGTTTTTGCTTTTTCCTTTAACATCTTCAACTTTCTAAGTTCGCGCTCTTTTAATTTCAACTGTCTTTCAGACAATTTAATATTAGTGATTGTCGGATAACCTTCCGCGATGTCGTCGATATTAAACCTGCTGATGTCTTTACCATCATGAAAAACAGCGCTACCACGGTAAGTGGCGTCATTATCTTCACCTTGCAGAGAAAACTTATAGGAAATAAGTCGATAATAGTAAGTCAGGTTTCTAATCATTGATGTTTACCTTAAAAGATGAAGCGCTAGTGAATAGTGTTTGCCCGAGACTCTATAATGTTAAGTAGGTCTTTAATCTTTTTGGGCTTCTGATGAAGTTCATTACGATCACTTTCAGTAAATTGCCAATTACCATTTGGAGACAATTGGATCTTCAGTTCTATCCAGTGCTGAACCACCCGTTCCATGATAACAATGACGACCTTCTTTTGAACAAGTGAGTCCTGCTTAGCAAGTGTGATAAGCATTTTTTCTGTATCTGCTAAGTCTTCTTGTTGCTTAAAACCAGTCAACATTTGACACCCCGTAACTTAAATTTATCTCCTTTTATGTGTATTAGTTTTTTGAACATTTCACTAAATTTTTGGTTAAAAAAATTAAAAGAAGACGTCACCTTGATAATTATTTTTCCTACAAACCGAATACACACTAGGTGATATAACTGGTGCTATTGATAACACTGAAACCAACACTACTCACTGTAATGACTAGAAAATTTGCGATAACATGGAAGCAGAGTTTGAGGTTCATAATGACTACGTTTTAGCGTGTTAAAACCTCTGGCAATTACATTTTATTACTACCTTTCTTGTAAAGAGGGTAACGAAAATAAGAATAAAACGAGAGTTGATGAATGAAATTACTTTTTAACGGTTCTAGGGAGTCTTTTACACAGTTTGACCCTGTTTACGTTGGGACCGGGGAGAATGTGACCAATGAAGAACAACCGTCATGGTACTTTACAGACAATTTGAAAGGTGCGTTTTATCATGTAGAGCGTTATCTCCGATCTGAAGGTACCGGAAGTGTCCAAGTTTGTCTTATTGAAGAGCAATATTTGCAGGAAGCAAATGAATGTCCAGATTCAATTTATCAATGCCACCCTTTAGTTGTTCCGATACAATTTTCTGAAAACATAATCATAGTTGAGAGTCTACCAACATCTATGCTTCTAAGTGAAATCATAGGGCCTGTCAAAACTTATGTCTTAGGCGACACTCCAGAGCCTTTAGGAAGTACTGGTTTGCTTTCTAAATTGCGAGTTGTATAAGCTATAAAAAGTTTAGTAGCCTAGTCTCGCTTTGCAATGAACTTGGGCCATCAGAAAGAATTATTCGAAGCTTAATATTAAAAAAGCCACTTAAATAAAGTGGCTTTAAGGGTGTAGAGTGTTTTAAGCTAGTCACACGATGTCGGGGTTAGTTTCTTATCGACAGAGGCGCCATATAACTTCCCTGATTCGAACCAATGCATTTCAGTACTTAGCAGGCTGTACACTGCATCGAAATTAGCATTTGCTACATTTTTGTTATCTGGCGCAAAGTGTAGGCCCATTGATTGAATAGCATCGAACCTAAACTGTTCAAGAAAATCACCTGCTTTTTGCATAGTTTCAAAAGATAATGCCCCATCATCTTGCGCCATAGGCGTTATAGGTCTGTAATTCAGATAGGCTCCAACTGTGGTCATTAATACCGGCCCGTTAATAATCTCAACAACTGCGTTGGACGACGAATATTGATACCGAGATGTTTGTTCCCTGATCTCAATGAGGTCATCTTCTGCATAGGTAAGTGTGACGTTCAACGGACCAAATTGGTTTTGCGTACTAATTGAGTACTCGATTTTCTCATTGACATTACATATCTCATCGCTACCAGCAGCAAGTGTTAATGTTGGTGGTTCGCTTAAGTGAGGGAGGTTTCTAATAGTCTCGTTTATATAGAAATAAGGCGCAGTATATTGGTTGGCTGTAATTTGAACATTGTCAACCACACTTTCGACTACGTGGCTTTCAGTGAGATCCATATCTGTAATGTCCTGAGCTTGCCCCTGAATCACTATATCTCCACTGGCGCCATCGTATGCAGTAATGTAAAAATCCCCCCAGGCTTCATAGATAGTCAAAGAAACACCGGTTAAAGAGAAGCTAAAATCGTTTTTGATGACGTTGATTTCAGCATCTGGCATGTCATATGTAGTTGCGCCGTATTGGGAGGTCACAGCGAAATTAGGTGATGATGCATCAAACGCTATACTCACTTCTACCGGTTCGCCATTAGTTTCTGAACGGCCTTTCAAGGTCAATGTCGATGCGTTGTCGTCTGCCCCTGAATCATCAATGTATTTTGACGAAAAGCTAATTGGTACATGTGGCAGGAAAGAAGTCGATAATTCAGGTTCAGGGCTTCCCGTATACATCCAGCCCCCATCTAATTCAACATCAACCGCGGAGAATGATGACGGTACAGCGTTTAGTAGAGAGTACCCGTGAGAACCTGAATTAAATTCAAAACTGGCACCATCATTTGCTTGAGCTTGTAGCGTAAAGCCTGTCCAATCGGCTCCCTGCACGAAATGCAAATTAAGATTAGAGAATTCATAACTATTCCCGTTTACTGTAACCGTGGCCGACCCGTTAGGCACTGCAAAAGAATTCGGCGACGATTCAACCAATGCAGGATCTTGGTTATCAAAATTAACTTTAATTATAGTTTCACCAGTCGAAGTTTCACCTGTTATGACATATTCGATCGGTTCAGCAACTACATTGAATGCTAATGTTGCTAAGAGGCCTTTGAGTAATATCTTCATACCATTCCTTAAAAGTAAAATATTTAACTGCCAAAACAACGCAAAACAAACTTGGCTTTTAGAGGTGTGCAAAATGGATTACACGTTAATCACAACGAAATCGTTGTATTACTAGTGTATAAGGATTTTAAAATGCGCCATTTTTTGAAAATTTCATATAAAACAATTGTTTATGTTCGTTCTCGAGGGGTGTAAAACTTACTGGTGAAAGCGGTTGTTAATGGGCATAGCGCAGGGGAAAGGTTTGTGCTTACCGGCGACACAGTGAACCTACCTAGAAAACACTTTGACTTTATAGAGTTACTTACTTCAGTTTTTATATTTACGCATAATTTTCTTAGGTTTAAATACCACCAGCAGGAGTAATGTTTATATTAATTTGATATCTTCGTTTTACGACTTCAGACGCCTCAGTGACAGACATCTTCGCGTTTATCAACTCACTCATTAAGTAACAAGCGTTTGCATAATTAATGTGTTCAGCATTTATTGTTTGGTGTTGAAACAATCCTTTATACCGTTGCTGATATTTGTCAGTGGATTGGCTTACTAAACGGCTTATTTCTTCGTGTATGGACATTCCTTCAGTATTTCGGCGTTTAGTCATTATCCGGTTCACGACAAAGTCACAACCTTCTATTTCGTTAGATTTTATTCGCTGCTTAAAATCATCATCCCCCAAACACAGCAGTAATTTGACGTCGTCGACTAACACTACGCTAATCTCGCAATTGTAATGTTGCAGCGTTGTCACGAACTTAAAGGCAGCATCTTTTTTTTGCTTGTTGTTGAGATAAATAAGTGGCTTATTGAGGGCCACAAGGTGTTTTTCGTGGGCATGGGGTACAAAATCTCCCCCCATTGCAACGACCAAATAACCTCTATCAATCATGAGAGAGGCCACGACCGGGTCGGCTGTGACATAAATCGGCTCATTTTTTTGTTTATCTGACACAACCCTCACCCATCGATAACCGAAAGGAATATCGGTATTAAGACTGCCACTTTTCACCATGCTAGCTGTTTTTAGGTCAACAGGAATGCATTGAATACTGCTATTATTCCTATACCAAATGATAAATGGCGAGTTATAAAAACCAGGTAGCCAACCTTTATCAGACAGCAATTTGTCATCGTTTATGATTTTTAAAAGCGACGCAGTGGTTGGCGGGTACCAATAAAAGAGTTTATTGCTTTTAGCCTGAAGTATCGCTGGATGTATTTCATTTTTATCAAGGGTAGAAAGCTTTTCGCGAAATAACTCGTGGCAATAGTTATAAAGCTGGGAGTGGCTAAATGTTTTAGACATAAAAAAGCCTATCTGAATAAAACTAGATAGGCTAAGTGTATTAAAACTGAACAATTATCTTACCGGTTTTTGTTCTGATATCGCTTAACGTTAATAACGGGGATCTTGATAATCCAAATCATTGCCAGAAACAAAACGATTAATTAAGTTCTTATAGTCTATGCCGTCATGCGGGTGGTAAGACTGGTACCACTCGGCAATATCTGTAAGGTCATAGATGACTTTAAACCCTGCAATCAGGACAACACCTTCAATCCGGCCTTCTTCGGTTATTTGGGTATATGCAAGAGCATCTTCAAATGAGAAAAAGCTGCGTTGCTGTTTTACATCCAATATATCCTGCAACAACCTAGAACCTAGCTTTTTGCAAAGACCTTGGAATTCAGCCACGTGACAGTCTTTTTTTGTTCTTAGATCAGCGGTTAATCCATTAAACTCAAACACAGCCTGGTATTGATGCTCATCACCAGCCCTACGTGCAGCAACATGATTAAATCCTTTTCTTGTGCCGGAGAAAATGCCGTAGCCAACCCCTTGGCCCATCCTACATTTGTAGAACTTCCTAAACTCTCTTACATTATCTCCCTGAAATGACACTTGTGCCGGATTAAGTTTACAGCCAGCAATAGAGTTTTTTTCAATACCGTCGTTGCGCATAAAATTGCCAAAGTCATTTTGTAGGCTTTGTCTAAAGCTGATACCCGTTCTGTTTTCTTTGTCCCAAAACCAACTAAACATGGTGTCACCCATCCAGTAAGCTGCGCGTCGAGCGTCATTAAGGGGTTCATAGTCGTCAAAATATTTTGACCACCTGTAGCGGCTTATTCCGACCCCATCCCTAGTTGAGCGCGCTGTTATAACAACAAATTTTGCTCGCTCGGGGTAGAGCAAGCCTGAGAAGAGACCTTCCTCACGAACCCGTCCCAATTGTTTATATAGATCTTTATTTGTTATGTGCTGCCAAAAGCCTAAGTCTAGTTTTGGGTTTTCGATGCGAATTTCAGTGATTGTTTGATTATTAAATTTTCCATCGGCGTTCGCTTGTAATCCTTCTACGTCGTAAAGTTTATCTCCCCAAAAAGGAGAGTTTTCATCTTTGGTGACTTTCTGTCGCATTTCATCGCAATCAGATGGATTGAAGCTAGTCACAACGATTGGGCCTACATAGCCAAGATAGTAATCCTTTTGATTTTCTATAGAACGGTTAATATCTTCAATTGATGCATCTGGACGGGTGATGTTTTCCTCTGCCACTTTATAGTATTCAGGTTCATGTTCGCGCATGGCATGGTTAAACCATTTGCCATTACACAAGTGCGCGGTAACCATAGCTGCCTTTTTATCTACTCCATATGCAAGCATGTCAGTGAGCATATTATTAAGGCCCTCAAGTGTTCTAGGGTAAGTTTGACCGTCTGCGTATATCTTGCGTCCGTACACATTAAAGCCTGTTTTGACGTCTCCAATTCTAGTGCCTGGTGGCGTATGTTTAATTTTTTTCATGATTACCTGGGTAATAGCATCCATTGCTAACCAATATTCAACGGTAGCATTAACGTCCGCTCCTTTTTCATTCACCCACAGGTCATAACCTTTATACAGAGGTGGGTGATAGAATGTTTTGGCATCGTACTTATCATGAAAAGGCGAATTAGGATTACTTTTGTCGTAGGAATTATCAATATCATAGTTGACCATCTTCCACTCATCATTTTCTAGCATTCTTAGAGCAGTTTTAAGGTCAACACTAGAAACGTTCTTATCCGTTAATCTTTGGCCAAGGTTCTGTAATAGGGGACGCTCATCTCGATTCGCATCAATCATGATTTCCTGGTTGAGGTGATCTTTAACCCCTGCAAAATCATCGTTCCGACTTTTAGTGACGCACGCGCCAAGAACACCCAAAAAGGTGACAAGGGTAAGAGTTTTAAAAATAATATGAAATCGATTCATGACACATCCTTTTTTCCATTGAGTTCTGACGCCATCACGGAAGATGTAAACGTCACTTCTCAATTCCTAATTAATGTATTACTCGAAATTTTTGTAAAAAACTTACCTTAATTTTGATTTGTTAAAAAAACTAGCACATTAGAAGCAAGTTAGTTGGCTAATACACTTCTATTTATGAAAAATCGAAATCAAGTGCTAGTTATGCATTCTATGTTTACTCGGCTTTTGTCTTGCCTGTTTATCGTACCCTGCTGTATTGCCAATGCCCAGAGTTCAACTACCAGTAATGACAGTAAACCTGTCAATAGCGATTATTTGAAAGAAATTGACCAAGATGAATCGAAGTCTATGAGAGTGGCGGGGCAGGATGATTTAGGCTGGCTTTTTTACTGGGGGGATGAAAAAGAGGTTGAGCCAGAAGAGAAGTCTGAGGTTATTCCAACACCACCTGCCGAGACTCAGCAGAAGCCAATTAAACCGATGAGTGTTGAGTGGTTCGCACAAAACTATCAGGTCATTCGAGACAGGGCTGTTAACAACCCTACACGTGAAAACCTGCGAGCTGAGCTTTATGCGCAGAAAGTCATGATGGATAAATCTGAAGTCTACGCGCGCAAACGCCAATTTATGCAAAAAAGCGATCCTCTTTTGCAAGAAGGTGACCGTCTGCCATTATTTGGCGCCACATCACTAGCAATGATACAGAACCAAGAAAGTCTTAAAGAAAAAGCGTTAGGTGAACTCTATGATGATTCTGGTTTGATGATTTTTTATGATGAAAACTGCCAATATTGCCGACAATCAATAACGGTTGTCAATTATCTGCACCGTAAATTTCCTAATCTTGATATACGTGTATATGCGAGAAACACAGCACAGCCAGACGTAGTACAAGGCCTGCTTCAAGATATTAAAGTCTATCCAGACGATCTTATAAAAGTTTCCGAACGGTTCGATATTACTAACTGGCCAAGCTACGTGTTAGTAACGCCAGATGGCACCTTTTCGCTCATATCCCGAGGCATGATTAATCTTGAAACGTTGAAAGACAGAACGCTCATAGCTGGCTTCGAACATGGAGTTTTAGGCAAAGACTGGTATGAAAAAATCCACCATACCCAAATGGGTCTCATTGCATCTAATGAATACAGTGAATTGCCAAGTGGTATGGAGGAGGATCCTGTCTTACTTATCAATAGTGTTATCGACATGATCAACAACAGTTCAAACAAGTCATTTTACGAAGATTTCTACCCAGAAAAAAAGAAAGCAGGTGAAACAAAATGAATGTGATATCCAAGCTTAAATTTAAATGGTTAATAGCATTAATAGTATCCTACCCATTACTAGTGACTAGCGCTCAAGCATCCGTTTCAGACACATTGGATGCAATCACTGCTGATGCATCGTTTAGCTACACAGGTGGCGATGGTAGAAAGTTATCTCAGTTAGGCAGGCATGCCTATTCATTTGGTCGCATTCGATTCTCAAACCCTTCTACCGTAGTTAATTTAGTTAACCTTACTCCTCCTAGCATTTCGCCACCGAACTGCTCGAGTATCAATATTAATTTGGGTTCATTTGACATCATAAGTTTGGATGAGGCTGTGGCCATCCTTCGTCGCGTAGCATCTGAGGCGCTTACATACGGGTTCGGGTTGGCTCTACAATCAATGTGTAGTCCTTGTTGGACATCAATGAAAACCCTACAAAGTCAACTTGAACGTTTGAACTTGGCGAACAGGGGGACATGTACCATGGTTAAGTCCTTCATAGATGAAAAAACCGACAATGGTGATGTGTTCAATGTGGGGGGAATGTTGTGCGACGGTGAAGCATCAGTTTTTGGTGATGATGCTTATGTTTGTAACTTAGAAGACAGTGGTGCAGCAGAATTTATTGCTGATAGATGGGAGGGGTTTGTCGATACTGTAACTGCGTTGGGTGGCGATCCTGATGCAAAATTCCTCTACGGAAATGTTGTTGCAGAAACCTTTTCTAAGAGCCAAGGTTTAACTGCAATACCTGACTCTCTCTTCCCGTCAAGTTTAAGCACAATGATTTTGGGAGAACCTACAGTCGAACCAGCTACAACGCCTGCACATCCTGGCATTTCACCAACTGAGGCGGCAATGAACTTTTTTGGATACTACAGAAATGCGCCGGACAAAAACAATGAGAAGGTCGAATCAAAATACATAGTTCCGCAAGTCACATCGTTGTCATCATTGCTGTCTGCCGATTTGGATTGTAGCAATGGTAAATGTCGTCAGATTCAACAATGTGAGGATGTCTCGGCAACTAACCCTGCGTCAGGGAATGTATACGAGCTTCCTTGTGGTTCTGATACCAAAACACCCCCCGATTATTCTGCAGCAATAGCGTCTTACAATGCAGATACGTCATGTACTGACAAGGCTCAAAAAGTGACGCTTCCTGAAATAATGAGATGTTATGTTCAAGGGGCGTTCACCAAACTTCAAAATGGCGATATTGCCACTTTAACTGACCTACAGCAGAAAATAATCAAAGCGAGTCCTCCTAGTGTGATTAGAGCATTTTCGATTGGCACGGAAGCTGACAAAAATGCCCTGATGAAAGCGATGGACGCAGAAGTTACCGAATACCTCGCCAACATGATGATTTACAACTATGTGACAGATTTAGCCCAAATGACGACGCTCTTTTTAAATACAGGTGAAAAAGAGATGTCTGTAAGTAGAAGTCAGGTAACTGAAATATATGATGAGATTGATAAAAAATTACAGGAAGCGAATCAACTTAAGAAGTTGGCAGAAGCCTCGCTGACGACGATGAAGAATGGTACGGAGTACAATAAAATTGTGGATAAGTACTCTAAATCCATGTCGCGTCAGATTACATCCAACCTCAACAAATAACAGTAGGTAGATAATAATGGAAGACGGCGTTATTTACACTTGGGGGGCAATAGATGCGTTAGTTGTTTTGTTTGATGGCCTAAGACTGCTTTTTGACCCTGGAACGACTACATTTTTTTCCGGTACCGGTGGACTAGGTTTAGGTGTGGCCACTACTCTTGCGGCGATGATTGCTCTTATTGGTACGATGAATCAATACATAAGTACCCAGAGGCTACAAATGCAAGGCCCATTAATGGGGCTGTTCATCTATGCACTTGTCGCTGTGCCAACAATAGACAGAATGTATATTTCGGATGTAAACACAGGTAAGACGCTTCCCGTTTACGATGTCCCATTAGGTCTAGCCGTTGTTGGTTATGGGATGAGTCTAATCTCTTACCGTACCGCCGAATTAATGGAAACTGCCTTTCAGACGGTACCGATTGAAGGAACGGCATTTGAATCTACGATGACAGGCGGCAATGGGTTTCTTTCCCCTGTTAAAACGTTGTATGCATTACGCGCAAGTTCGCTACAAGAACTAGACGAGCCATTAATGTATAACATGTACAGTTATACAAAATATTGCCTGCATGCTTCAGCAGACGATAAGTTGGCTGCTGACCCTACTGCATCGAATGTTTTTAATCCTGACACAATGAAGCGCAATGCTGACCCATTTACTTATATGACAGATGCAGCATTGATAAGCCCTTCTCATACCAATGCGTTAGCAGAGTTTATGGACCCTACTACTGGAGATGAAACATTCCAGACCTGTGAGGATGTTCGTAGTGTGCTAGCAGGTGGGCCCGGTGATGTAGGCAGTCTAGATAACTATTTGGACTCTTCCACAAGGTTTGGGGCCAGCAGGCTCAAGAGTTTAGCGACAAGCAATGAATCTATAACGCAAAACTGCGCAGATGGTGGTGTGTGTCTTGATAGTGTTACGGCCATCTCAACAAATTATGAAAGGTTAGGCCAATTGCTTGGTGGTATAGCTAATGCGCAAACATTTCATCGTGTGCGTATCATGCGGGACTTTAATACGTTAGTGAGTGGAGCACAGGAAATAGACCCCGATTCTGCAATGCAAGCTGTGGCAAATATTAATGAGTCCATTCAAACTGCGCAGTTACAAGAAGCGATTGAAGGGGAAACGTTCTTAAATTTCATGATGCCGGCAACCAACTTTATCATCATGCTATTTTATGCTCTTTTCCCGCTAGCCATGCTTATCATGATTACTAAGGGGATGGGTGCTGCACAATACTTAGGTGGTTACCTTCTTATAGGAATATGGGGATACTCTATCCTTCCAGTGGCCACTGCCATTAACTATATAACCATTGCTAATACCAGAGAAGCGGTATCGGCATTGTTAGCAATGGATGGGTTTACGCCTTTTGCGTATGACATGATTATAGATTCTGCAGCTAATTACCTTTCGGTGGGGTCTAATTTATTGGCAGCGGCACCTCTTGTAACGTTAGCCGTAATTACAGGTTCGGTGTTTGCGCTAACCTCTGTAGCCTCTGGGGCAGCAGCGCCTGCAGGGTCGGCGAGTTCAATCGCAGCAAGGTCTACTCCTCAAGCCCATGGTCAAATTACCGAACTTGGATTAAATCCTTATGCAACCGACCATAAAGGGAATTTGAATGTAGCCCCAGTTCAAACGAACAGTTATCAGGCAGCGTCTAGCATTACCGCTACCTCTACATTCACCAACTCCAGCAGTCAGAAAATAGCCGCTAGTGATGTTCAATCTGCAAAGTCAAATTTAGCAGCTGCAAGGCAAAGTACTGATGAGTCTATGCGTCAATTAATACAGCGTAATTCTTCAGGGAATGTGAATTCCGATGATGCAGCACTTACAAGTGCGTATCAACAAACGGGTAGGCAGACACTACAAAATTTAGGCATAGATATAAGCGGTTACAGCGACTCCGAAAGAAAGTCTATCGAAGCCGCTTCAGGTTATATATCAACCGGTACTGGAAGTCTGGGACTATCAGGTCAATTTGGCTCTGAAAAATTAATAAAAGCTGTTTCAGCGCTTACTGGTATCGATATGTCTGGTGCTGAAGCTAAGCAACCTTCTCCTCAATCAAAAGGACAAATAGACCCAGGCGCCACTCCAGGTTCAGCCGACAACCCCACTACTAACGTAGGTAGTAAATCTCCACAATCTGGTGGCTTTGGAGCTAATATTCATGCTGATGTTACTGGGACCGTTGGTGCGGTTGGTAGCAGGAGAAGTGTAGACGATACAACCAATCAAACTAATAGATCTGGCTCGAATCAAACCACTACAGGTAATACAGAAGAAGTAACAACTACAGGAGGGGTGACATCGACCAATTCGGGCTCAGTGAGATTGACGGATGAACAGCAAAGGGCAATAGAGCAGCATCAAGCTGATGTGACGCAGGCCAGCGCAGCATATGAAAAAGCGTTGGAGCGCCAGAAAACATATTCTTCTGATGCCGCAGTTGGTGAACAATTTACACATGGAAAACAGCTTGATCTCAATGATGTTCAATCGAAAATGAACTTTACTACGCCACAAGGTGTTTTGGATTACATGAATGATCATATTGATAATGGGTTGTCTGGTCATTTAAGCCCTCAACAGTTAGACGCTGTAAAAGCACAATATGAAAATAACGCAGAGCGAGAACGAAATGCAAAAGTCCCGGGGGCGCGCGATGCGACCTCTATGCTTGTTGGAGCCGTAAATGCGGCTGACTCAACGGCCTTTGAGTACAAACAAATAGCGGAAAACCCATCATCAAGCAGCAACACTCAAAATCTAACTAAAGAGCAAGCCAATCAGATCGCGCAGGTACTCAGTGGCCTTGATAGTCAGTTATTCTCTGAGGTAACAGGTGTTTCTAACCTTTCGAGAATGGAGTCTAATGCCAATAGAGTTGAGGAAGGGAAGAAAATGACTGTTGAAGGTGATGCAGTTGAAAACCGCACTGCCCAAGAAACAGGTTCAATTAACTATAACAACATGGGAGCTGGACCACAGACCACACCTTTGGGTCAAGTTAATGATACGGTGGAAAGCCTACAGTCAAGCGGTGGAAACTCTGAGAGAGTCGGTTCAGAATACGGAAGGTTTTTCACACCGGACAGTATCCAAAGCACAATAGACGCTAACTCAGCTGCGCTTGGCGTAAGTCAAGGGACACCTTTTAATCAGCTAAATGAAAGTCAACAAAACCAAGTACTTGCTCACCAAACACATCAGGCACTTGATGCCGTCATGAGCTTGCCCGGTATGGACGCCAGTGACTATGAATCGTCTCGAACAGCGATTGAGGGAGCGGGAATAGGGCAGTCAAGTAACGCTAAAAACCTTCAAGCAGTTGATGCGGGTCAAGCAATAGTGAAAGATGCAGCAAGCAACTTTAATGAAAGCGTTGATAGTAAAGAAAGAGAAATTGCGCAAACAGAAAGTGATTACGCCAATGCTCATCACAATAATAGCAGTCATATAGCAAGTAAATCGGGTTACGGGACGTCGTCTGAATTCATTCCAACAATGGCATCTTCGCTAGGTAACATGCCTGTTGACACCGGAGATAATAATACAATCAATACAAACCTTCCAACATCTACCTTATCGTTAGAAGGGCAGCAGAGCCATTGGAATGGAGAGTTAAGGTCAGCGCTTCAAAAAGAAGTTGAAAATGGCAACTTATCTCAACCCGCGGCACAGCGAATATATGACTCACATAGCATAGAAGAAGGAAGCGATACTACGTTAACACAAGCTTATGGTGGTTTGGTATCTGGTAATGTTTCTGGCAATTATCGAGTTGCTGGCTCGGCTACAGAAGATTTGATTACGGATACCAAAAACGCATTTTTCAACGAAGTTAATCAAGAGTCTGGTTCACTCCAAGATAGGTTAAGAGCTTCTTATTCTGGTGCACCGTCACCTATTGATACGGTAAATATGCAACGAGAAAATGCAGGCTTCACACGAGACCAAGACCTGTCCTATGTCGCAACGGTGAGGGATGCTGTTGAAGCTCGTGGAGGCGACGTTTCTGATATATCTGTTGAAAAGATAATAAGTGATTACGACTATATGACAAAACATTCTCCAACAGGAGGAATGTTTGCTCCAAAAAATGAAATAGTTAATTCAATGGTTAACGACTTAGTTGATAGGCTTCCGGAGAATATGTCTGCTAGAGACGCAATAAGGGTCATAGAAGAACCAATATATCAAGTTCAAGGCACGACAAACCCCTATAAAAGTGAGTTTGATAACTTAAAGATTAACTAAATACCTAAAAAATTGACGTAATACACTATGCAGACCATTTCGAAATTAGTGTATTGCGTCGATGTCTACCTATATAGACCCTATTTGGCTACAAAAGCAGATCGAAGAAGATGAACTTCGTCTTATAAATTTTAAAGCGGGGCATTATTATATTTCTAGGCAGGCTGAGATTTACAGCATGAATATGGCCCAACCACGTCGAATAATGCCAATTCCTAAGCTGACTGGAGAGCAGATAATAGTACTTTATACCCCCGGAATAACGGCCTATGACGTTTCCTCGTTAGTATTATCTACCTATTCGCCCAGTCACCTGGATAGTCATAATGTTCCCTGTTATCGCGATGCTGATCCAACCAACTGTTCACTAAGCAACTTATTTTGGGGAAACGAACTGGATGCGCTTACATGGCGCAAAGAAGCAATGAAAAAGACTTCTCAAAATACCTCAGTAACAGCACAACAAGATGTTTTGGAGGACAGTGAAGAGTCCATTGTAATAGAGCAAGTTCCCTCCATGGTTAAAGCTTCCAAATTACTTTCTGCTCTTATAGATATGATTATAAGTACAACCCAGCGGATGATGTCGCATCATGAGTATGACGACGAAACCCAATTCCTATTGCGTATGACGGAGATGCGTTTTAAGCATGCACTGGGTAAGGAATATGTCCCCCTAGATAATTTACGTTCTGTTTTCGAACTTGAAGCTCCAGACCCAAAAGTCTCAGTCATGATGAAAAGATTTCATGAGCGCTTTGAAAAGGTAGTGTTATGAGGTGTATTTACATACTTCTCAGCGTCTATCTAAGCAATTCAGTGATGGCTGTAGAACTGAGCAACGATCTTATAGCTAAGGCGCTTGACGGTGATAAGACATCTCGATTGCAATTAGCGGAAATGTTTGCAAACCCAGACAACAAATATTTTTATCCTCAGAAGTCGTTAGATATGTACGTGTCCTTGGCTCGAGAAGGGCATTCTGAAGCGTTCGAACCATTATCTATTTTGTTCTCCGACCCTAATTCTGACTTTTACGATCCAGCACGCTCAATTACTTATTTAAAAAAATTACCGGTCAGGCCCAACGGGCTATTACTTCTCAATGAAGTATTGTCTTATCGAACACCTATAAGCCGTTTAAAAGATGAATTGATTTCAAGGGAAATACAAAGAGGTGACGAGTACTATGACTTGCTATCTGCATTGTCATTCTTTCCATTTGAGTCTGCGTCCTCTTCCCAGCGTGATACTCTCTTGCGAGTGGTGAATGACTCTCGTGCGGTTCCATTTCTAAGATATTTCTATCCTCCCTTGTTGTTGCCAGTGGCTGGTGGAAAACATGTATTAGAGTTAGCTAGAGCAGAAGTTGAGGGGGGAACGTTACCCGCCTTAGCTTGGTATCAAGAGCCGGTTACTGATAAATGGTTTCCTGTCACTGAGACTAATGGAATTGAATGGGTAAAATTCATCTGGGAGTCAGATGAATGGCGTGGAAAACGTCTTGTAGCTGTATTAATTGCTTACCCGATAAATGCAAAGCAAACCTTACTCGATTATTACGCCGACTCTATGGATACATGTGATGACGGGTATTGTTTACCTGGGATGTTCCTGCGCTTTAAAGATGCAGGAGATATGGTGATTAGTGAATTCATATTTACGGCAGAAAAGCCTTTATTGAGACCAGCAAAGTTACCTGCAGATAAATCAAAATTACGGGCTATTCCGCGCATGTTATACAGCAATACAATAGAGACTAAGGGAACCCAAAATGAATAGATTAAACCTCTCACTGTTGTTGGTACTTTCATCGGTATTGTCATTTATAACGTTAGCAGATGAGTCGTTTGTAAATGAGTATTTCGTTGCTGAGGTTTTGTCATCCGATACGGTATATGAGCCAGCAGCCCGATATATTTATACTGTAAGGCCGCTAGGCAATCTTAGTCAATTGACAGATGAACCTTTACCCACAACGTTTTCTACGGATGTTGTGTTAAAGAAGGAAACAGTGGGTGAAGGTTATTGGATGCTAGCGCGGGTAAACAGGACTACGGGTCAAGTCTATACATTAGACGTAACCAAACCTGAAGTGGGATTCTCAGGTTCTACTTACTTCAAACGCATATTTCTTGACCGGCTTGAAGATTTATTGTTGCCAGCACAACCTAACATTACACGAGAGTACGGAAAAGCGAATGTTAAAGTGAACCTTGGTGTATCTGACGATTTTTCCATTCAATCACGCTACAACAAAGCCAAAAATAACCTCGCATTAGTGGTTACTGATTATTACATCGACCAGATAATTACAGACTTCTCTCCCTTTTTTGCTCGGTACGATGAGTTTAATTTTGAAGTCACTTTTGCAAAAGGCATTGTTATTGCGAAGTCGCTAAATTATAGGCGCGCGAACTATTTTCTGTATCAATCTATCGATGAAGAAGAACCATTACCTCCTTTTCTTACAAAGCAAAGTAAAGCAAATTCAGTTGGCAATTAAGTAGTTATAAAAGAAGCTCAATTGAGACGGTAGCTACATGATGTTTTAACCGGGCATACTCTACATTTCATAGGGTGAGGAGTGGCAGGTAATTGCTTTGATTGTGCTTGTGATGCTAGAAGTACATATCTTTCAATTTCCTTGTAGAGATCAGCATTACTTTTGGGTAAAACGATAACTTTGTTTTGCGTTTGGTTTTTTATTTGTATAGCGTAAATGGGATATTTACTTCGAGCAGCTAATGCTGCTGCCTTAGCTTCTATAATGTCACTTTCGTAGATCCCACGCTTCCTACCTTTATACTCAAACCCAATATAGCCATCTGGGTTTTTTAAAATGAGATCTGGCTTGGCTGCAATATTATATTTTTTGTTAACGAAGATGCGTGCTTTGGGACCAGTATCTTTGTAAATAACACGTTCCTTAGTATTATTATCAAGTGTGAAAAATGCGATGAAAAAGACTGCAACACATATTAGGAAGGTTATAAGCATACTGAAGTCCTCATCTTTATTTTACTTTTCTAAATGAAGTTTATGATGAATATACAACAGCCATTTTCTTACCAAGCGTTTGGCTCGACTTGAACGGCGCAATAGTAAACAAACATAAGGGCTGGTGGCATAGTAAATAGACGTAAAAACTTTTCCTGGAACCGTGTTTAAGTGGGAATCTCGATAGTCCCTAAAGGATTCAGTTACTGGGTGATTTTCACCAAAAATTTCAGTAGCGATGAAGCACGGGGACCTCTTAGGATTTTTAAAATTCGTGTTAAACTTATCGTGAGATTTAGTGCCAATTATTCTTTTTCTTTGAGCATCTGCACTAACCTCTGCACCTTGTTTTTCGAGAGAAACAGAACGGGGACAGAAGGCCACCCGTCCTATATCACTCGCATTAGTATATTTTGGCCTTTTCACTTTTAGTCAAAGCTAGCTAATGGTTGATAAGCTCGAATTGCCATTGATTGGACTTGAGGAGTAGAAAGCAATGCTTGAGCAGAGAGCGATATTTTATCGAGTAACCCAGGCTTGCTGGAATAATCGCGTATATCAACAGTTTCGAACTCTTCTAATAGCAGTTCAGTCGTCGTCGTAACCTTGTCTGCGAGGCCTAGTTCTACAGCTTCTTTACCTAGCCAGAATTCTCCAGAAAACAAAAGCTCGTGGTTGGCATTTAGCCTGTCACCTCTAGACTCAACCATGATTTGTTTGAATTGCTTGTGAATTTGACTTGCCATCTCTTCAATTTTCGCAATGTCTTTCTGCTTTGGTGGAACAAAGGTATCAAGTACAGATTTGTTTGTGCCAGATGTAATAATCAATCTCTCGATGTCATAGTTCTTAATAGCTTTACCGAAGTTAAATTGAGAAACGATAACGCCAATTGATCCCGTATAGGTGCTTTCTAGAACATTAATCTTTGGCGCTGCGGCTGCGATCCACATTGCACCTGAAGTAAGGCTATCTGTACCAATTAGTGCCATCTTTTTATCTGGGTAAAGTGATTGAAGGCGTTTTATTTCTTTATAAATTAGATGAGCTTGTGCGGGTGAGCCGCCTGGGGATGAAATTTTAATCAATACGCCTTTGGCTGCTTTATCTTCAAACGCTTTTCTAAGTGCTGGTATGACGGCATCAGCAGATGCAGTTGGCGAACCAGGCTCTATGGTACCGGTTATGGAAACTTGAGCAACATATCCCGTCGGAGATTTGTACTTTTGTTGTTCATCGTAAGCTTGTTTTCCCATATAAAACAACATGAAAAAAACTGGCATGGCCCAGATTAAAAGTTTCATTTTGTTGTTCTTGTGTTGGCTCTTTTGTAGTTTTTGCTGCTCAACGACGACTGTCATTAATGTTCCCAGGACGTCCATCACTTTTTTATTGGTCTCACCCGTATATTTGATGGTCTTGAGAAGTTGGTCTTCCATCTTTCCACGGGTTTCTTCTGCCTCCTCCAGCTTTGTTAGGACCTCATCAATCTGATTATCTTCAATATTTGGGTCGTTATCGCTGTGGGAATTTTGCTCAGTCATAAATAGCTCCGTTGTTTAAAAAATCACTTTAGAACTGAGTGTATTAACGCGCGTAAAAATTCGTGTTTCTTCCGAACATGACGTTTATACATTACCTAAATACTAATTTACTGAGATGGGTAGAGCATGAGACATAGTCTTGCTTGGATTGTATTTATTACTGTTTTAACGGTAAGTGGTTGTGACAAAGACAAAGAACTATCAACGGACATTTCTCAAAAGGTGGCTAGTCATGTCGTGGGTGGTGCCGATGGCCAGTCTCAACGGTTTAAGGAAGGTGTTCATTACGTCGTCAAAAAGCATCTCCCCCCTTCCAGTGAGCCGCAAATAATTAAGTTTATTTCTTATAACTGTCCTGCATGCAGGTTTTTTGAATCGACGTCGAAAATCACTCACACTGAGCGTGTAGTAGTAGAGCGTTTTCCTGTTTCATTTAGTCGAGAGCAGTGGCGAGATACGGCGAGAGCATACGCAGTTTTAAGAAGTTTAAACATCCATGAGCAATTAAGTGGGCAACTCTTTAAAGCCGTTCAGGATAAGCATGCGCCGATGGGAGATAAAACATTCTTCATAGATTGGCTTTCTGGGCTCACTACGCTTAGTCAGAAGCAAATTGAAAATGCGTATGAACACGACAAGGTTGCGGAGTTAATGGCTATGTACAAGGCCGCAGAGCGCCGTTACGCAATTACTTCGGTACCTAGTGTTTATATTAACGGGAATATACAAATAAAGCTTAAAGCTCTCGAAGGAGAAACTCAGCTAGATAGAATGATTTTCCTCAGTGAGCTTACTGACTACCTTATTGCACAAGTCGAGTAATAACGATGCACATTGATGAGCTGTACCATGAACAAGGTTCATTCACCTTGTCGATAAAAAATCAAATAATAGGCAGTCCCGGACAGTGCACTGCAGTTATCGGTGAAAATGGAGCGGGGAAGTCTACTCTCTTTCGTATTCTTAGTGGAGCGCTTAAACCCACCAAAATCATTTGGTCAGAAAAAAATATTCGCAAAGTACTTTTTCATGATGCATTTGCAACATTAAACCCGCGGCTTAGAGTCATTGACCATCTTACATGGGGTGCGTCAATGCATGGCGCATCTCACCTTTTTATAAAAAAAGTGTCTGATGATTTCGATTTGGCCACTCTATTCAAGCGGTACCCTTCATCGTTAAGCGCGGGACAGATGACAAGATTAAGGTTAGCTAAAACCCTTCTTGCTGAACCAGATGTCATCTTGTTGGATGAGCCTACTACGGGTTTGCAATTTAGTGCTGCAGAGCAAGTAGTAAGTTGTATATCAATACTTCTTAAACAGGGGAAGTCTGTCGTGGTTAGTACGCATCATCTTATCGAGTTATCAGGTTTGAAACCCTTTCTGATAGGGCTTAAAGACGGTCGAGTCATATTATCTGAAAACTGGTCATTGAAATACGAGCATTATAATCAGGTTTGTGAACTTATGCGCAGCCTGGCTGGCCACGATACCGGTAACATCTTCGCTGGTGGAGAGGTTGTACAAAATGCTTCAATTTAACGTTATCAAAACGTATATAAAGTCAGGCTTTCAAGAATACTTCTTAGCGCGAAAAACAGCGCTCTTACAGCTAATCATTTTTCCTGTTATAGCGCCACTATGCCTATTAATTTTTACGTTTCTTCTATCTGCATTAATGATAAACAACATGCAAATTGAACAGGCAAATGGAAATAGCCAAGAAGAAGGTCATCGCTCGGTCATCGGTGTTGTGATGCCATCTGACATCGATATCAAAAATTATCGCTCTACTGTAGAAAATGCTTTCGGGATGCTTTCTTTCCCCACGGAGGTGAGATATATAGATACGCTTAACCTCGTTGATGAGGCACTACTTAATGACCAGATACACGCTGCAGTTGTGTTTAATTCATTGGCACCATTATCAATTGAAATTCGCCATCATTCGAGTAAACAGACGTTACTTAGATACCTAATTGATGAATTACAAAGTTATGATTTTTCATCAGCTCTCATGCCATTAAGGAAGCTTATAGCAGAACAAAATGGAGTGATCGTTAACACTAAGGCCGAGCCTGTCTTTCAGCCTGGTGAAATGAAAACTGTAACGATAGGAGATGGGGGGAGCCCGGTATTTGTTTTGATATTTGTTGGTATATTTTGGGTTGGTGCTGTGATGTATCCTGTCAGCTTATCCAAGATGAACTTTTTTCATAATAATGATATTTCAAGCGATGAATTATCACATTGTTTGTCTTTGAATGTTAACTCATTAACCTATGTGCTATCCAGATTCTCCAACGCACTGGCTGTGTACGTTCCAGCTTCATTCATAATGTGTGGGATAGTATTATCTTATATCCTTATTATTCACTATCTCTTGATGTCTCCCGTTGCAGCACCTTTTCACGCGTCAGAAGAGTTAAGCGTTTTACTCATACAGTTCTTTTCTTTCTCCACTTTTATCTTCAGCGAAAATTTAGTTTTTCTACCACTCATATTGGTTACTTTAGGGTTGCCCATCCTTTTGATGAATTTAATTATTCATTTATATGTAAGTGATGATCGCGTTGCATTAACCTATTCTGGTTATATTGACGCTTTATCATATGGGTTTCCTGCACTTGCTGCTGTAGTCTCAGCTTCGATACCTACTGTTTTTTCGGTTTTACCACTGATACAACAGTACTATTTTTTGAGAGGTTTTATAGTTGGTGATTTAACTGAAAGTTTTGTTTGGCTTTATCTTATTTCATTGCAGGCCTATACAGCCTTATTATTAATAATAGCCAGTCTAAGGGCTCTTCATCCTAAAAGATTTTTACAAGGTTGAGGTCTATTCTATCGAGTCAAACACTCTAAAGTATTATTCATATAGGGAATTAATATTAGAGGTTAAGCTTTTAAATTTTTTTCGCTAGTCCACATCATTGAACGGTAAAACTTTGTCGATATCAGCTTTAATTAAAACAAACGCTAGGACGATTACACCAACAATGAAGCCTATTATTGACATTGCAAATGGTGCAGATAAGAAACCAGGGTTGCTCCACTTATTAATTAACTGAGACTCTGTTTGCATTGCTAAACCCCCATTTAACCAGACGAACGTCATTGTTGGTAATGGAATTAAAAGCATAAAGCCTAGTAAAAGGTTAATTCTCTTTAACCAAAAATACTCAAGCGTTCTCATTCAGTTTCCTCTTTCTTAAGTCTAGCCATCATGTTCATTACATTGCTCACCTATTTCTTGCTTTCGCAGTGAACAATTGGTTTGTACTGCAAAGCACAAAAGTAAAACTGAGACTAGTGTTAGCATTATTTTTGAGTAAGAAAGCCCGTCAGCTAGCTCAAAAAAAGAAATACCAATTGCAATAGCGCTAACTCCACCCATGATCGTTGAGCTTTCTTGAAGAGTCTTTAATTCTTTCAAATCTTATTTCCTCGGCTCTTCTTCTTTGCCAGAATCAATTTTATCTCTATAACCATTGCGCACCACAACAGATAGAGGGAAATTCCCGCTATAAGGAAACAAAAGAAAAGCCCCACAGTAGCCATCATGAAACCCATAGCTTTATTTCTTTCTCCTAAATATCAAGAGAGTCAAAATGCTGAGAAGATTGGCAAGGAAAGCTATTACTGACCATCCCAGCAGCGTTGTTTGTCTTTCGTTTAGATCGTTCGGCTACGAATCAGATACAATTAAAGCAATTGCGATGACACTTAAAAGTAAGCACCCAGAAAAAAATCTAAATGGTTCTCTGAAGTGATTAATAAATCACACGCTCCATTCCTCTGTTGTTTATTGTCCACCGTTCCAATCAATCACTGGCGAATACGACAAAACAAACTCAACATGTGACCTAAGTAACCGTGAACCTGAAATAGCCGATTGAACAGAGCTTATTTTCTTTGGTGCATCTGAATTAATTAAGTCATCACACAATGAGTTATCTATTAATGAAAAGCAGAATAGAGCAGCATAATATGGTGAAGTTCCTTCGAAACTTTATATTGGCAAAGCCTAAAACCAATTTTACGAGAGCACCTGAAAGCATTGAATATTACTGCTAGAGTAGATTCCTTCGCTTCATACAGCTTTATTAAGTCTTCAGTAGTGGCCTGCATTTCATTCCTCAGTCTCTTTTTTTAGTTTTGAGTCTACATAGTCGATGGACATTGGAGTGAGCGCGCATAGGATCATTAATATCACGCCTAAAAACCAAGTTGAGAAAAAATACTTTTCAACAAATACTAACGATATCCATATAACTAACACGATTGCGGTATTGCCTGGGTTTCGTATCATTGCTCCTACTACTGCCATCCAATACTTGACCATTACTTTATTCCTTGGTTTTTGATGTATGTCGTTTGATGATTGGTGCAAAAAGCATGAGTGCACCTCCGATATAAGTGTAGGTGATTGGGCTTTCCCAAATTGACGCGTAAATGTCCACTGTGTCCTTTGTAAACCACGTATATAAGATGGCGGCTCCAATCAAAAAGAGGCCTAATATTCTTATGATTTCATATTTTAAAAACGTCAATGGCTTATTTCCCCTGTAAGTTTGTTGAGGCATAGTGAAGAAGGGTCACTGCTTCTTTGAGTGTCACCAGTACAGAACAAACAGCAAATATGACGAAACCAATGACGACCGGTATGAATAGAGCCATTTCACGATTTACGGCTTCTGCACCATATCCTACGTTCAAAGCAAAGCTTGCTATAAATGCGATAAGACCAGTCTTAGACAGAAAACTCCATGGCCGTTCCGAAGAAGAGTGAATCACCAGTACAGCAAATACGGTGAGCAACACATAGGGTAAAACTCCGAAGTCAGTTTGCATTGTTCATTCCTCTGTTGCTTTATCAGCTAAAAAGAATCGATAACCGCCGTACACTATCCATGCAAGAGCAAACACCAAAGGAACGTATGCAGCAAAAAAATCACCTAATGTATGATTGCCACTATCCAGAGCCTGTGGAATAAAATTATTTTCGTAATAAAAAAATACTACCCCTGCTAGCAAACACAAAATCGACCATTTCATTAGCTTCATACCTTTATTCCTCTGTTGTATCTTGTTTAGGAGGGTTGTTTTTGCGTATCCATAAATAAAACCCACTGGCCGTGATGCAGAACGATACAGCTTTCCAGATAAATGCTACAGGCTCACCGTTTCCACATATCGTTAAACTCGTTGCGCCCTGAATAACATCGCAATCTACGACTTGACCTATGCCAAGAGTTATAAAAGCGAGAACACATCCAATTGCGGCGAAGGTAATGTAATTAGTTGATAGTCTCATGGGTTTATTTAATCCTCACTGGTTTTACATAAGTCTATTAACGCACATTTCAGTTGCCGCGCTACTTTTCAAGCATTGATGTTAATAAGTAAATTTTCGAATGCCTGTTTTATCCTGGGCCTATTCGGGTCAATGTATTCCAAAGTCATGTCTGGTTCATCGTGACCAAGGATCTTCTGAATATTTTCAAGTGAAACGCCTTTGTTATCCAACCAAGTCGCAACACAGCGCCGGCCTGAGTGGGTTGAGCCGTGATGTAAGCCAGATGATTTGAATATTTCACTGATAAGGTTCTGCATCGAACCGCAGACTTTTGTTGTTCTGGTAACACCATCAATATCAGTGTATTTCTTATCCCTGAATGCCATTGTGCGCCAACCTTTCCCCTTCTTTGTGATTGCAAACATAGGCATGTTAGGATTCAAAGACCGATAACTATCTTGGTCCGATACAAAAACACGATTACCAAGCATGTGAGAAATCCAGCTCTCAACGGCTGCGCGATGTTGATTAGCGAGAATGAAGGCAACTCTAGCCTTGCCAGTCTTGGTATAGGAGCTTGGAACAGTAAATGTTTTTTTGAGTGTGCCAGAGGGAGTTAAAAGGTCTCTACGGGTCAGTTTGGCAACTTCATTAATTCTCAGACCCGAGCCAAATAGCATCCATATAATGGCTACGTTTCGCTTACCAAGGTCACCGCGAGACGCCATCCACAAGATATGTTTAAAGCGCTTTTTAGTCGGCACTTCTGCTTTACCTTCACCGCGTTTGCGATCGGCCACCAGACGTTTAACGGGTCTTAAACTAGGCATCTTGAACTCCTCTCAAATGCCATATTCCCATGTAGTTCAAATAACACACTAAAATTCTCCAATCTCAATAAAGTTGGGCTGACAGAGGAATCTTCCATACAGGACCGTCACTACCTATTACAGTTGGTATGGATTGAGTGCGACCAGTGCCTGGGCGTAATCTTCAGGGGTAAATCGATGTTGTTCTTCCTCTAAGAACAAAAGTAATGTGCTGTTTCCCTGTTCTGCTAATTGACTAAGCAGCGGATATTGACCAAAGCTGTCTATTAATGCAGGTAATTGCGTAGCGACAAAGTGAATGAACTTTTTGCGCAGGTGTTCAAGCATGAACTCATCTTGCTCATTGATATAGTCGACGGCGCTTTTTATCATGCAGGCTTTTCGAATTTTATAGACGTGACTTCCATTCCCCTCAATATCGACAATGTTGTTCTTGGCGGCGAATGCGTAGAACAATTTCTGCGAGGTCAACCAGTCTTGTTTTCTTGCCCTGACGATATCTTTATGGAAATAACCACCAAAGTTAATGGGCTTTGCGCCGTTTTCTAAACTGTCCTGTGGCTTAAACCTTGAAAGGCCCCGAAGTGCTTGTCCTTTTTTGATGCACCACTTTAAATATTCCATATTCGGATCAGCGGGGTCAGCAGCACTTTTCATCACAGATTCGACGGTCTGAATAGGTACGCCTAAAGGCTCTAGATTATCAATAACAAACCGTTTGGTGAGCTTGCGTTGTTCGGGACTTTTCTGAATACAGTGATTAAGGTTTTCAGTAATAATAAATCTGATATGCGACACTTTTTTTCGACCAATACCACTTGAAGATGCTTTTTTCTCATCGAGTTGAATGGTGAGGGGAAGGTTTGATTTTTCATCGTTTATGTTAGCCAGCGCTTTTTCAATGACACGCTTTTTAAGTTTATTGTAATCGTTATACGTGGAGCTGGTGGTTCCGGTAACACGGCGCAAGTCTTCAATACTGATGTAGTCGGTGACCCTCGTACCGGCTAAGTCCATGGCGGGATGATGTTGGTAGAAGTAAAGGCAGATATCGTAAATCAACGGAGAAAATTTATTAGTAAACACATTCCAGTTAACGGGAGATTGAAATGAGACACTGGGGTTTACAATAAAATACACTGTGAGGGGTGGGATCCATATTCTAAAATTACCACCTTCATGATCACATTGACCGATGAGAGTAGCATAACTTTGCATGTCAAATGTATCACCGGCCCGGGTTGCAAAACCAAGTGCGTCGGCGCCTATGATTTCTTTGGTCAAAGAGATAAACACATCAAGGATAATTTTGTAGTTATAAAAACCATTACCCTTTTTGTATCCCATCGCTTCCATAATAAGATCGGCTTTAATTTCGTAAACTGGGTTGGTGTTTTCAACGTCGCGTTTAGTAATATCACTTGCCGAGGCGGGGTCGAAATTGGTGCGCATGAAGAAAGCTTCCCTCACGCAATAAATGAGGATGTGCCACGCTTTTTGTTTTCTTAGCGTCAAATCTCCTTTGACCGTTAAGTTAGAAAGAGCAACGTTTTTGGTCACAGTTTGATCGAAGGGTTGTAATGCATTAACCATGGTAGTCCTTTTCTTGTTTTGATTCTTTCTTCTTCGTTCCATTGCTGTGCGCATACTACATTCCACTTTTGCGATCACAGGTAAGGTGATTGAAGTGATCATGAGTGTATTAGTTGCATTTTTGACGTGGTTTTGAAGAAAAAGGCTTATGCAAGTCAGGTCTTTAGTGCATTCAAGAGATCAAAAGTGTCGGTTTTGTTTATTCGCTTTCAATTACAAAGAATAAATAAACAAAATTATAATAATTAAAGAAAAGGAAAAAATTCAATTAATTCAGTAGTCATGGCACGTTTAAGGACATAAAAGATCGATGTTAACCGACACATATGATCTGATTAATAGACATACAAGATCATCACCGTTTAGAAATTTCTTCGCGTTCCACAGGTTATACAGAGTTATAGAAATTTTATTCAAACCAGTTGAGATCTAAATGGTCGATTTTTAAGCTGTTCATCATTGCAGACCTTTGAATAAAGAGGAATCACTCGATCTTTATTGTCGGAAAATTGAAAGATGTGAAGGGGTGAGCGTTTTTGGTACAAGAACCACACGTTATATTATCTTTCACCATCGATAGATATTGTTGTTTTTGACATGCGGTGGTATCAACTTTCAAGTCAAAATCATCTATTGAGGTACAAATTTGTGGCACAGATTTCTTTAGCGTTCTATTGTTAAAAACATAATATTTCTGAAAGTGTAAAGAGAGCGAAGATTCTCAATAATTAGTAAGAGAGATGTACAACGATGGGTTTTGGTATGGCACCGTTGATGATACTTACAAAATTGATGACTCAGACATTCTTGTGCAGCCTGCGAAAATTTCTCACAAGAGTCATACTACAAAACAGCTAATAAAATTGTGTATATTCGGTTATGAGTCCAGCATTGAAATATCTGAGAATGGGGTGGTTTCGGCTTGTTTGGATCAAAGTGCTAACATCTTAAGATATATAGGCGTTGAAATTAAATCTCAGACGATCGGAGGTAAATCCAAATCAATATCCGTTTTACTAAAGAAAACTAGGGATGGACTGCTGGTGTAGCTCCTGGCAAAGGCTTTTATAGTAAAAGCTGTCTTTATGATAGGTGTCAGTTTTGTAATCAGCGAGGTTCTAAACCAAAGGGTAGTTTTAATGGCTTATGATACCGCAATTAAAATTAAGAGTAGTGAATGATAAGCTTCATAGCCTTTGATGCAATGATCCATTCAATCTTGCATTTGCGCATTATTGAACGGCAAAACTTTGTCGATATCTGCTTTAGTGAAAACAAATGCTAAAACGATTAACCCTACAATGAACGCTATAATTGAAATAGCTGTTGGAAAAGGTAAGAAGGCGGGATTGCTCCAATCATTAACTAACTGTGACTCTGTTTCCATTGCGAGATCCCCACCTGCCCATATGAGCGTCATCGCTGGCAATTGAATTGAAAGCATGAAACCTATTAAAAGGTTAATTCTTTTTAACCAGAAGTACTTAAGCGTTCTCATTATGTTTCCTCTTATTAATGTCAATCCAAATGATAGAAAGTGATAAACATATGAATAAAACTGTGTGATACCAACTGCCGCTCAGAAAAGGCGGCAATAAACAAATCACCGCGAAAAATCGTCCTATGTATCCCCATGGCGTCATGCTTCATTCCCTTGTCTTTATTTTAAGTGCTGAAAGGAGCTTTCCTTCGTAAGCAAGTTGAATTGGCCAGCTTAAACAACAGAGAAAAACGCCAACCATTATGTGTTCCCAATTACCCTGTACTACCAAATAAGTCATCACGATAAGAAACGTGTTTATGAACGAAAATGCTATTTTGACTTGGTTGTAACTTAGGGTAATCATGTCGTTTATTTCTTTGCAAAAACCGTTCGTCTCACTTGTATTGAAAAAAACAAAAATACGATAGAAACTAAAAGTAACATTATCTTTGCATACGACAAGCCTGATACCAGTTCATGTATAGCGATAATGATAGAAAGTATCATTAGCCCTGCAAACACAGCACTTATTTCATAAAGCGCTGTCTTGTCTTTGTTAAACATCGTTTCATTCCCCTGTTACAAACTAATTAGATAGTGAAGTCTCAATGTTACCAGTCCAAAGACCATGCATATCTCCCCATTCTTTAACTATTTTGTATCTAACAGTAGATACATTTGCATCAACACTCGGATTACTAATATAAGTTGTTTCGCCGGGCTTGAGATGTACAACTCCGTAATATGCCAAGTCTTCTTTTAATACAATTCTGGTCCTATCAATAATCAAAACATGTCTATCTGGGGAGAATGTTATTTCGCCTTCTCCTCGTGTTATCGTTAGGTTTCGGGTTAATACTGATTGCTCTTTATTTCTATCATTTTTAATGTAAACCCTGACTTCACCTGTTGCTCTACTTGTATCTGTTAGCAGTGAAAGATCACTTGCTAACAAACTAAACGACATTAACCCTAGTAATAATGCGCACCCTCTTTTCATCCTTTTTAATCCTCTTTAGCTAACTCTTCGTCATCATCGATAGATTCGGGAGCTGGATGGAAAGCGCCGTAAAGAATGTAACTTTCGGTCGGTGTAGCTTCGGCTTCAGAAGCATAAAAACTCACGCGGTCGGAGTCTAAGCAAACACATAGTGTCATATCGTTGAAAAAAACGGTGCAATGTTCCATCGTGTCGCTCTCACACACGAGGGGCGCTACATTGTTTTCCGGCTCCAGTGTGTTTAAAATCACGATGTCAGTGTGACCAATTCGGGCTTTTAATGTCACAACGTCGTCGGTGGCTTTGCACCAGACATCCACCATATGATGCCAATAATCAATCTTCAAGATGAAGCGAGCACCCTTAATTCTGTCTGTGTTGACCGGCCATGCTTCAATTAGGTAGGCTGAAATGCATTTCATGGCTCATGTCTCAATGATTTTGTACTTGAAATCGTCGATAATGCATTCGCTCTCTTTAGGTAAAAGCGCGACTGGCACATTATATTTAATGGCGTGTTGTCGCAATTCTTATTTTTCCCCTGAGATTCAGTCTGGAACGATTCTGGAAAGCCACTCAAGCTAAAGCTAAGCCTACAGTTTACATTTCCAGACATGTTTCTAGAGGGTACAAACTACCCTCATTAATTAAACAACCCAAGCGCCCCGAGTAGACCGATTACAATCAGTAAACAGAGACCACAGATAATAAGCGTTTGGTTTTTTTCTAAGCCAGGTTTAATGTCATCGTTAATGCTTGCAAAAGCGTATGCACTCATTGCAAACATAAACGGCAGAAACCATGCAAAAGCAGAGAAAATAGGCGTAAAATCTAGATTCATATTTTTATTCCTTCTCATTATTTTGGTTGGGATAAGAAGAGCTTTCTGTAGACAAAAATCCATACGCGATTACACCAACACCAAGTGATGCAAGAAGAATAGATGCACCATTTTCATAAAGCATATGAGATAACTCAGTCGGGTATTTGTTATGCATTAGAATGCCAATAAATAGTAAAATAAGCCCTGAAATTAGGAATTTTAAAGAGCTTTTGTTGACCATAATTCATTCCTCGATAGCTTTGGAAGTGATTGGGAAGTACTTTGATTCAATGATTAATTGAACAGGCCAACTCAAAACGCATGCACCAATTGAAATAGTTATCGCTGTCCAATCTGGTCGAGATAATAAGTATACGACAACGATTGCTGTGACATTAAACAAAGCAAAAACTAGCATTCGGATATCTTTATTTTCTAACATTCTTGATTCCTTACTTAAAAAAAGCGTTGCCAAGCATCAGTCCAGACGCTGCTGTTAATACTATAATTAGCATTTGAATAGGAAACGTTTTTGAGTATTTAGGGTTGCTCAACGTTAGGCCAAACATGAACAGCAATGATCCTACAATTCCGACTTCAAGGTGTCCTTTTGCCAAATTATAAGGGGCCGTATTAGCAACAAATGTAAAAAACGAATGAACGGATAGCATTGCTATACTCAACCCCAAAAGCAGCCACCCAAGAATCAGTTTCGTTGATAGACTTTTTCTCATAGCTTTTCCCCTCATAAACATTTCCTGCCTATCATAAATTTTCATTTAAAACTAAATCCAACAGAGCTACCTTTTTCTCGTGCAATTAAGTATTTAATAGAACAATTATACCCTCTATCGGCGTGGTGCAAGCAAATGGGCTGGCAACTTCGGAGGTCTAATCGTTTATTTTAGTAAGGCTAGTCTCATTCCCTTGCTTCTAATGTTTTATCAACAATGTCTGGTCTAAATACAACAATATAAAGTCCCAGTCCGGATAATACACAAATCGGGGTAACCATCACGTACCAAACGGCCATTACGTAGATGTTTTCAAGGGTAGCTTCATCAAATGTAAAACTGGAACCAACAGCAAAGAGAGCGCCTGCAAGTGCAAAGAACCAAGCTTTGTAGTCACGCAATGATGCTAGAAAATTAAAAACTTTCATTCATGCTCCAGTTATCTATCATCCACAGATTTACCGGCAACTGTTTTACTTGGATTATCCCAACCAGTGCCAGATTCTGGTGCTTTCGACTTCTTCCAAGGGCTAACAGCGCTAATGCCAAATGCGACTCCCATGATCAAAACATACCAATCCCGATTATCATAAAACATAATAAGAAGGTAGATACTTGCTATGGCGCAAACGATTCGTACCGTAAATTTTAAACCCTTGTTTTCAGCCACTTCTTTGTTCCTTTGTTAAAGAGTTGCTTTGGAAAGGTGGGATTGCTTAATTTTTACTTGCGTAAAATCTCCCGCCCTGTTTGGTAATGATATCCAATATGAACAAGGAGCATTTTTGTGTTCTGGCAATATCGCAACATCCATGCAATCAACACGGTCAACACGACCAACTAGACCTTCTACATCAACCTCGGCATATTCACCAATTTCAAAATCAACCTCAACATATTCACCAATTTCAAACTTTGGCTCCATCATTTCACTACAACCGGATGACATTAAGAGCATTGAAAAGGCTAGTAACACTCTATTCATAACTTTATTCCCCCATAAAAGTTTTATTTCTTTAGACTTATTCGAATCCGTCAAAAACAGGAACTGTTCTATATGAGATAACGCCTAGCTCAATACGCCCAAAATTAAAAGCGGCTTCAATACCATCGAAAGGCCCATGTAGGATAAATTTATGGTCTTGTAAGTTTTCAGATAAGAACCACTGGCCAATTTCAAAGTTAATATTTGTCTCTGCTCTTATATCAGCGATGTTTTGCTCATTAATTATTGAGACCATACACAACATACCCTCAGATGGCAGTTCAAAAGGCGATTCATCCTCTCTACGTTCTCTGCTGTATCCAAAATATTGTTCTGGTTCTGATAATGCTGGTACGTCATTAGGTACATCACTAACAAAGTTAGTATTCCGAGAATCAATTTGTCGCTGTTTTACTTGTCGAGCCCGCTTTGCTTTTTCTTTGGCTCTTTTGGCTCGCTTGTCCTGTTTTCGCATACTGTTACATTCCTTCGTTTTTACTTGTTTAAGTGTATTAACCACTCTATTCGATGAATAAGAGTTGTCGGTTACTTGAAACGCCTTTATCCCTCACTAGTTGGGACGAATCTATTAACTAAGGGTAGCGCAAGCAAAACCATCCCGAACGGCATTATCCATTTAGCAATTTCAGAACCTCCACCAAGGGCGACAACAATGCCACCACTAATCAACATTCCTGTGCCAACCCCGTATAAGAAATTATTCATTTGTCTTAAATTCCCTTACTTTATGCGTGCGAACACGCTATTAAAAACTTTTTCAATTTCACGCTCGACAGGTTTTATTTTGGCATCCAATGTTGCTTTTGTTTTGATACCAGAAATATCCTTAAGATCGTTATAGCCACACCCATAGTCATACATCATTTTGACCCAGCTATCACGAAACGTACTCAGTGTAGCCCCTCGTAATCGAGAGTTATCCAAGAAGCTTTTGAGCTTGTCATCGAGCGACCTAGTTTGAAAGCTTACGCTTCCGTCTTTTTTAGCTTTCCCACGAGGCGTCAATTTGAACGGCTCTAACTTGTCATTCACAAACAACTTCATAGCTGGATTAAGGCCACGATACGTATGTAAATTACTTTTGCCCAAGCCACATTCTTTAAGCCATTCAATATATTCGTCTAACAAAGGCAGAACATGGTCGGCAGTACGTAACTCTCTTGCGTCACCATTAAACGCGAGCTCTTTTGGTATATGCCAAATGGAGTACCATTCACCAGACTCACTCATAACGGAACTGAGTGGCAATTGACAAACCTCTTTTCTATCCAATCCCCAATAACACAATCCAAAAATCAACGCCTTGTTTCTTGGTGCGAATTTGGGCTGTGCGTTCGCTTCTATCAAATGCTGAATGTCATCTTCAGAAAAAATTACTTCTATCGGCATTACTGCTTAATACGTCCATAATGATTAAAAAATAAACACATATAATATAGACTACACCTTTAGATTAACGTGTTAAATTCTTTATATATAAAAAATGACACGACATAATTTATTTTCTTAACCAGAAATAACTCGCAATCTATTTTAGGTACAGGCAACAAGGGAATCGTCCAAACATCACGGTCTAATCGTTTAAAAGCTGAAAGCCTATCGTTGCCTACATTGACTTTTTAACTTTGAGTACTTGTTATTGAGTTTATAAAATGGGCTAATGTTATTTTGGTTCAGAAACTATGAGGCATTCATGGAAGAAAAAGTTTTTCTGACTCTACCAATCGCACTAATCACAGGAATTCTAAGTGCTACAGTAGCGCTGGCTGTAGTCCTTATTAATCAATATTTTCTTCATCGCCGTTCTAAGATTGAGTTTTTGAGGGGAAAGCTGGAAGAGTTTTATTTGATTCTGATAGAAATTGATGAATTGAGCAGTCAACGCTATTCAGACTTCCTTAAAACTAATAAAGGGGCAGAAGAAGTAGACTGGAACGTTTCAAAGGACAGTATTGACCTGCTCTATAAGAAGGTGCACATG
>Ga0105235_100033_pt1 | contig 66216 bp, 55 predicted proteins | sample Virmet3819_2500_FD_90059 | JGI IMG/M metagenome (GOLD analysis project Ga0105235, IMG submission 90059) | Marine viral communities from the Southern Atlantic ocean transect to study dissolved organic matter and carbon cycling - metaG 3819_2500 | ecosystem: Environmental > Aquatic > Marine >... | reverse complement strand
GTGATAAGGGTCCTGCCCTAAGATCACTACCTTCACCTGTTTGAAAGGCGTACTGTCTAACGCGGAGAACCATTGAGACGGGCGAGGATAAATCTGCGCCCCCTGCTCGCGACGCTGCTGCAAGAATTGCCGCAGCGTATGCATATACTCCTGCTCGAACTCTCCACGCAATTCCTCAAGCCAGGACGGCTCTAGCTGTATCGTAGCGCTCACCTGCACTCCTCCGCTATTTACAAGCCGGCAAGCATAACAGCAGCGCCCTCGCTCAGGTAGTAAGAAAAAAGGGCTGAGGGCAGCCCAAAGCAAACGTTACGACAAACGTATTAGTGGCGCCAACCAGCGATCGTAATTGGCGGGAAATAAACGTTGAACCCAATCCAGAAAAACGGCGTCGCTGCCAATCAGCAAACGTCGACGGCGGCGGCGCATGGCATGAATAATTTTCGCTGCAGCTCGCTCGGGGCTGGTGCGCGCCACTTTGTCGAAATTTGCCGCTGTGGCGTCCAAATCACTCTCCTTGCCGTGAAGGTCATGAAAATGTCGCCCGTTTCGCGCAATATTCGTTTTAATGCCGCCGGGGTGGACGGTAAGCACCGCAACGCCACTGCCCTTTAAATCCTGACGGAGAGACTCTGAGTAGCCACGTACGGCGAATTTTGCCGCGTTGTAGGCCGACTGCGACGGCACCGCCAGCAGGCCAAACAAGCTGGATATATTGACGATACAGCCGCCCGCGTCCTTTACGTAAGGCAAAAACGCTTCGCAGCCGTTGACGACACCCCAAAAATTGATATTCATCAGCCAGCTAAAGTGCTCTCGGGGCTGCTCTGCGGCATGACAGCTCAGCGACACACCCGCATTGTTTATCACCGCATCAATCCGTCCGAAATGTTCTTTCACCTCCGCGGCCCAGAGGGCAACAGCCGTCTGCTCAGCAGCGTCAACGCAACTAAGCAGCAAGTGTTGTTCATCCGCGAGCGGGCGTAAGGCGGCCAAATTTTTTGCTGATATATCCGAGGCTGCGACTGCGCAGCCGTCCCCAAGAAGTTGCTTTACCAACGCTAAACCAATTCCCGACGCCGCACCCGATACGGCAACGACCTGTTTTACCTTAGTCATCAATAGACCTCTTTGAACACTTAGGGAAGCTCTGCACAATCCAGTGCAACGGGTTCGTGAGCGGATAATGCCGGTTTGGCGCTATCCGCTGCGACAACACGATAGTCCGACAACGCAAAGCGGCGTGTCATCAGACGGTAGCGCCACGAAAACCCCGGCCATAGCGTCGTGTTGCGGCCATCTTGGGTCAGATACCAGCTGTTACAGCCCGACATCCAGGTCGTTCCACGAAACATGTTTTGAATGCGCTTGTTGTACTGATCCTGCACATCCGCTTTGATGTCCAGACCACAATCAGGCCGTTCGCGCAGCGTCTGCAAGTATTGCAGCACATAGCGAATCTGCGACTCGATGTAGAAGATAACGGAGGTATTACCGGGGCCGGTATTAGGGCCCATCAGGTAAAGCAAGTTCGGATAGCCAGACACAGTAATGCCCTTGTACGCCTCGGCCCCCTCAGCCCAATCCTCTTCAAGAGAGCGCCCACCCAAGCCGCGAACAGGCATTGGCGCACCCGCAGAGGGAACCTTGAAACCGGTAGCAAGAATCACCGCATCGACTTCGTGCCGTTCACCATCACTGCTATAAATCGCCGATTCATCCATACGCGCTACCCCGTCGGCCACCACATTTACATTTTTCTGGCAGAGCGCAGGGTAATAATCATCAGACAACAATACGCGCTTGCAGCCCATCGAGTACTGCGGTGTCAGGGCGTTTCTGAGCGCTTCATCTTTAACAACGCTGCGCAGGTATTTGCGCCCGGCCCACTCGCCCAAGCGAGTGAATAGACTGTCCCAAATAAATGCTGGCAAGACGCTTTCCATCTTCACATACTGAAGGCGCCTAACTATCCGCTGCAACATCGGCCACCGGCGAAAACGTGCGTGTTCATCCGCGGTTAGGCGGCGATCGTGTTTGGGTAGCACCCAGGGCGGCGTACGCTGAAATACCGTGAGTGAACCGACTTCTGGCTGAATAGCAGGAATCACCTGAATAGCGCTTGCGCCAGTACCCACCACCGCAACACGCTTGCCGCGTAAGTTAGCATCGCGCTGCCACTGTGCGGTGTGCATCACCACCCCTTTAAAGCGCTCAATACCCTCGATATTGGGGTATTGAGGAATGTTCAGAGCGCCGATGGCAACCACAACAGCACGCGCAAATACGGGGTGCCCGCCTGCCAATTCCAAACGCCACTGAGCGCTGCTTTCACAATAGTCAGCCGCGGTTACCCGCGTGGAGAAGCGAATTTTTGGCCGCAACTGATATTTATCCGCGCAGTGGCGCAGGTAGCGATAAATCTCTTGCTGTGGGCTGAACAAGCGCCCCCACCGAGGGTTGGGCTCAGAGGAAAATGAGTAGAGATGCGATGGCACGTCACAGGCCGCTCCCGGGTAGAGATTGTCGCGCCAAACCCCGCCAACGTCCTCCGCTTGTTCGAAGAGCTGAAAGTTATTGATGCCCTGCTTCTGCAACTGAATAGCCAGGCCTAGCCCACCGAAACCCGCACCGATAATCGCCACGTCCAACACAGTGTCCTGCGCTCGCTGATGGATATTCGCATTCATAGTGATAGTTCCATTTTGCCGACCCAAAAATCACGAAGCACATTCGCCGTCGCCGCGGGTTCCTCCAGCATCGGTAGGTGACCAACGCCCGGCATCACCATCACGTGGTTCTGGGGAATTTGCTGCCGAAAAGCGTCACTGCAACTCACATCAAGTACCCTGTCGCTATCGCCCCACAACACCAGCGTTGGTGCGGATATCCCCTGCAGACAACACCATGTATCGTGCAATGACGTCACGAGAGACTCGAAAAGATACTGATTCACGGGGTGGCGATGACACATTTCTCCGGCCATTGCCCAGGCTAACCCCATCCCCATTAGCCGGTGACGGCGGTGTAGGCAAATCGCCATTACCTTGGCGGTGTCGCTGTGTTGTTTTGGCGCAAGGTAGTTGCGCCCGGCGGCCAAGCCACTTTCCAGCACGCTCATTCTGCTACCGGGGGCACCGGCTGCATTCATTAGGCACAGCGCCGCCACGGATTCTGCATGGCGAGCCGCCAGTTGCGCGGCGATTGCCCCACCCATTGAACTGCCTACCACGTAGGCAGCGCCACCCCCTTGTTTAGCCAGGAATGCCGCCATTCTGTCCGCTTGAGCACTCAGTGCATACTCAGCACCGTAGCGGAATTCGCTGACACCAAAACCCGGCAAATCGGGCACCAATAAGCGAAACGTCTGAGCCAGTCTCGGCAATAAAAACGCCCAGTTTTCGCGACTGGCACCAAAGCCATGCAGTAACAGCATGGTAGGCCCTTCCGCCTGTCCGCCTACCCAGTAATGAACACGGTGACCATCAATGATCGAGACCGCCTGACGCATCTCTGCTCGCAGCGCCATAATTGGCTGCAAATAGCGCCACAGCGAACGTGACTTTGGCTGCCAGGCAGAAAGCACTGCCGCATCGTGCTGAGCAAGCGGGCCAGCCAGAAACTGCTGCTGCATTTGCAGCAGCACATCCGCCTCATCGGAAATTGGCACCGCTAAGGTGTTCACGCGGCCGCTCCGGCTGCTTTGTCATAACCTTCGACTTCGGCGACCAGTTCATCAACGGTCTCTAGATAACGGCGATTGTCGTGATCCCAGGGGTGAAAGCCTGGCTTAAAGAAATCGAGCCAATCCGGAATAACCCGGCGCAATGTACCCGGCGAGCCCCACAGAAAATTAAATGCACCCAGCCAGCCCGTCAGGCTAAATAGCTTGCCCTCTCGGGCCACCATGCCAATGTGGATGGGAATCACCATCACCCAGAACACCAGCGTGGCAACGATCAAGGCGAGGCAGCGACGAAAATACGCCAACGGCCCCTTGCCGACCACTTGCTGATAAACATCGAAGGCAACGGCCTTGTGCTCGGTTTCTTCCAAGGCGTGCCAGCGCCACATAGCGGCAAAGCGCGGCTCTGAACCCGCCAGTGTGCGCGGCTCTCGCAAGACAATATCAGCTAAGATTGCGGTTAGGTGTTCCAGGGCAATTGTGATTGCCAACTGCCCGGCGCGCCCTTCAATCTTTCGGGTAATGTTTAGCAGGCCAAGCACAATCCGTGAGTTGCGCTTTGCCGGCATGCCCCGCTGCTCCAGGGCATCGTTATAGTCTTCATGTTCGCGGCCGTGCATCGCTTCCTGACCAATAAAGCCGCGCACTGCCTCTTTCAGTTCCGGGTCGGTCACCTCATCACGATACGCGCGCACGCTGTCGATAAAGAAGCGCTCACCGTCGGGAAAAAACAGCGACATCGCATTGAAGAAATGACTGACATGAACCCCTTTTGCATGCCAATCGCCAACCCGGTCTGCCGGGAGATTAAATTCTAAATTACGTCTTACGGGCATCACTGTTGTTTTCATAGCTTGCGCCTCCTGATGAGCCATCAATTTATGTTACACCGCTTGATGTATAATTAATGTTACATCAATCTATGTCAAATTAATTTTGACTTATTTTTTGTCTGGCCCGCTGGGGCTAGAACGGATTGAAATTCTGGTATTGCGCTTGCTGAACGACAACGCGCAATTGCTTTAAGGTCTCGAACGGGTTGTCCACAATCAGGCTATTAACCAGGCCAGAGGGCAAGCCGCCGGCAGGATCCAGATGCAGCTGAAACACCACGTTTGTTGTGCCATCTTCTTGCGGCGTTAACTCAAAGAACCCACGCAACGCGGTAACCCGCTTAGCACCTTTGGCCTTTGGAACAGCGTCCCGACTGCTCGCCGGCAGCTCATCCTCGGCGACACTTTCCAGGCTAATTCGCGTCACTCTGGTTGCCGGGTCCTGACTAATTTGATTGCGAATCAGCATTTCGCGATCAGCGGCAGGCCAAGGGAAATCATTTAATAAGTACTGATAGCGATCCAACAGCGACGACTTATGTAGCAATACCGCCTGCCGGCAGTTGTACATCCACTCGGTAAAGGCCTCCGTGTCATCGAGCACTGCCATAATCTGGTTAATCTCCGCGTCCACCTTTGCCTCACCGCGAAATTCCCTGAAAGCGGAGTTCGCCACCTCACGGGTAAATACCGCTATCCCCTGCTCGCGCTTCTCTTCGCGCCACTCTGCGGCGTGGCTGAATGTAGCCAGCATCATCAAACACACTGCGGCCAGCCACTCGGCGCCGGTAAACTTCTTCATCAACGTCATCATTATCTGTCCTCTTTCAGCGTGCGCCGCTCGGCGCTCACAGGCGGTAACTGAATTGCAGGGCAACTGAACGCGGAGCCTCAATAAACCCTGTGTGACTGGTCGTGCCAAACAGTGTCTTGGCAAGTGGGGTATCGGCGGCATAGACGACGATCACTTCATCCGTCAGGTTTTTGCCAACCAGCGCCAGCTCCCAACTTTGGTCAATGGCCCCCACGCCCAAACGGCCATTGAATTTGTAGAAACCCTCTTGCTCAACGCGCGGGTCAAGGTTGCTGGAAGGGTTGTATTTATCGGTGAAAATGACATCCAGCGAAGCGCCAATGCCGATGGTGGGACTGATAGGTCGAACGTAACCCACAATAAAGGTACCCGACCAATCCGCCACATACTGGTTCGACCACCCGGTATAATCGCAGTCGCGGCCATTGGGTGCGTCGGGCGCTTGGTCCTGGCGACACTGGCCATTTTGGAAATCTTTGAATTCAAAATCGAGCAAGGCCAGCGCCCCCCCGAGAGTGAGATAGTCTGTAACCTGCCAGCGACCGTCCATCTCGATACCCATGGTCACAGCCTCCTTGGCATTCCCCACTTGGAAGCCGATGCTGCCATCAAAAATACTGATCTGCAGGTCGCTGTATTCGGTGTAGAACGCGGCAATATTAAACTCTGCCGCACCGTCAAACAGGCCGGTTTTCAGGCCCAACTCATAACTCAGGGCCTCCTCCTCATCGTATTCGAAGGTGCCCTCGAGAATGGTTTGATTCGGTGCGAGTGCGTTGGGATTGCGATAGGTCAATTCAGCTTCTGGCGTTTGGTTAGAGCGCGCATCAAAGCCCCCTGCCTTGAAGCCTTTTGTCGCCGTGAAATATGCCATGCCCTCATCGGAATAGTCCCACTGCACATTTATCAGCGGCGAAAACTGGCTTTCGCTGCGCTCGCCCTGTAAGTCATGGCGCTCCATCGCAAAGGTGATTGCTGCCACCGTGTCTACCTCACCCTGCGGCAATTCATTGCCATCAAGATCCGTAATTGTCAGCTTTCTGCTTCCCTTCTTGTTTTCATAGGTATAACGGCCACCCAGGGTTAGCCGCAAGGTATCGTGCAGGTTGACGGTTGCCTGCAGGAACGCCGAGGCAATTTTGGATTTACTGGTAAATTCCCGGGGGCCTTTAATGTCTCTAATGGCATTCCCCGCATCACCAAAACCCAGGATTTCGTAGGGGTCCGCAGCCAGTGTTAAGGGGTCAAGATCGCCCCTGGCACCGCCCTCTATGAAGTCGGCGGCATTTAACAGCTCTACCACCAGATTCGAGTCTTGAATTAACTCATCATTGAACAGTAAGTCGTTCTGCTGGAAATACACCCCGGCGATATAATCCACAAACTCCCCACCGGGAGAGACCCAGCGAAACTCCTGACTGACCTGACGGTAGTCCTCTTCCATCTCAAACTTAAACAACTCTGCGGCAGTGGCATCGCAGTCGCACAGGTCGTTGTACTGGTAATCGAGAATCCCTGTGATAGACCGAAATTCATGACCATCCGGGCTAACCCAGCTGACATTCAGCGTCAGGTTATTGGTGTCGTTATTGCTGTAATTCCCGTTGGAATGAGTTTTGAAGTCGAGAAAGTTATTTCGAACCGAGTCGTCGGTATCAACGTCCAAAAAAGGAGGATAAAAGCTGCGATCGAGAATTTCCGATTGTGTGCGCCCCGCCAAGACAAAATTGCTCGACGTCGAAGGTTCATCGTTGATGATCTCCGCGTGACGCCCCACAGTGTCAAACTTGCCCCGCTCGTATTTTAACTCGGCGCGCAGCTGGTCAGTCACATCCCAGGTGCCCTTCAAGCGAAACGTGGCCTGGTCGTACTGAGGCCCCTCAATATCTAAATTGAGGTCTTCCATGTAGCCACCAAACTCCCGCAAGCGCGCAGAAAACCGCAAACCAAAATTGTCGGTAATTGGCCCCGACAACATCACATCGACCACTTTCTCATCAAATTCTGGTTCGTAAAGCGCGGAAAACAACCCCTCAAGCTCATCGCCGGGCGACGCTGTAATAATATTGATCGCCCCGGCAATACTGTTCTTGCCCTGCAGAATATTTTGCGGGCCGCGCAACACTTCAACGCGCGCAAGGTCGAGAAAAGGCGCGCGGGCTAACTGGGCGCGCCCATAATAAATACCGTCTACATACATCCCCACCGACTGCTCGAACCCCTGGTTCATGCCGGTGCCGATACCACGCACGTAGATATCGGTGCTGATACCACTTTCAGTGACGGTAAGATTGGGTACGTAGGCCTGCAGGTCTTCCATGCGGTTGATGCCCGCTTCGAGCATTTTTTCGCCGCCGATGGCGCTCACGGAAACGGGCACATCTTGCAAACTTTGCTCGCGATGCTGGGCAGTGACTAGCACCTCCTCAAGTTTCGCCGCAAACGAAGACACCGGAACGGCGCAGGCCAGCGCTATGCCGCCCGCGCGTAATATGCTAAAACTACCCATTATGACACGCCCTTATGTTGCAATTTATTATGTTACATTATTTGATGAAACATAAATGGCGACCGTCGCCTTGTCAACACAGTGACGGCATTTTTGTGCAGTACCGACATGCACCCGGGGCTGAAATTACTCAAGCCTTTGATTAGAATAGATTTTCATGGCAGCTCATATACGCCTGCCAAGCCTTCAACCCAGTCCGAGCAGCAAAAAGCCAATGCATTTCCCCGAAGACACCATGAACAACATCGCTCAATACCTGCCCCAAGGGGCGGAGGCCAATGCCACGAGCGACAGTGAGCAACGTGAATACAGTGTTGAGGAGTTGGCTTTGGCGGCGAACACCACCGTTCGCAACATCCGCGCCTATCAGGACCGCGGTGTCCTGCCACCACCGGCGCTGCGCGGCCGCAAAGGCATTTACAACAACCAGCACCTCTCGCGACTGCGACTAATTAGTAACCTGTTGGAGCGTGGCTATACCCTCTCCTCAATCAGGGAACTGCTCTCGGCAATGGAGCAAGGCATTGGCCTGAGTGAAGTACTGGGAATGGAGTCGGCGATAAATTCGCCCTGGGGAAAGGAAGACCCAATCAACCTGCCAATGACCGAAATGGTAAAAATGTTTGGCACCAAACTGACGCCGACAGCAATAAAAAAAGCGGCTGAGTTGGACTTATTTTCGGTCAACGGTGCGCAACTGCGGGTGACCAGTATGAACACCCTTAAGGTCGCCCAGGAGTTGTGTAAAACCGGTATTCCACTCGAGGATCTGCTGGAGATCCTCACCCTAATGCGGGGCAAGGTGCAGCCCGTCGCAGACTCCTTTGTAAAACTGGTCACTCAGCATGTGCTCGAGCCCTACGGTGAACAGCCCCTTCCGCCCAAAGAGGAGTTTCCGCAAATTGCCGAGTTAGTATGGCGCCTGCGTCCCCTCGCTCAAATTGTAGTAGATGCGGAATTAGGTCGGGCTATGGACTACGCGGCAAGCCGCTTTTTGGCAGACAAGCTCGAGTCCATATTAAAACAACTACCCAAAGAAGATTGAGCCGCCACGGCGTGGGTTAAAAACAGTACTCACTGGTGGGCTGAACATCGATTTCGTTAAAGTCGATGAACTTCGCGCAACTCTCCAGCATGGCTTGCATACGCTGCTGGCAGAGCTCGGGCTGGCCATCTGCGTTGTAGAACGCCTCTGCACTGGTCATTGCCTCAGCAGGAAAGCACTCTTCGACGATCGCCTGATAGGCGCCACCGTCCTCGTTCAGCCCCGACACCACACGATTTTGCACGTAGCGAAAGGTGGACTGTGTGTCGATGGCAATTTGGGTGTGGGTATTTTTCCAGTAGCCCAACCACTGCTCGTATGTCAGAAATTCGGGACAACGCAGCAGTGCCACCTGACTAAAACCCGGGGTGCGCTGCCCAGCTGCAACCGGATACCGGGTATTTCGTAGAGGCTCTTCTGCCTCCACCTGATACACCGCAACCTTAGCCGCCACGTTTGCGAGCACCGCTATGGCTTGATCAAGCGTTTCATCCGCCTCGCAATAAAAACTACACATTGCATCAAATAGTGCCACGCCGTCGCTGGCGATACGCTTTTCAGCGGCCGCCGCAACGTCGCCATCGGCAAGGTTTAGTTGCAGGCGGCTAAGCCCCTCCAACGCCAGCAGCGCGGGCGGAACATCCGCCAATACACGGTCAAAAAAGTCCTCGGCAGACCCAGAGGCCCACAAAAAAATTTGTATCTTGCGCATTGGCAGAGAGCCCCTTGCTAAATTAAATACCGATGGGTGGCGTTGCCGTAGCGGCGTTGTCGATCAGCATTTCTGCGGCGTTGACAAAACGAGACTCATCCGAGGCCAGGTAAGTTACCAACGCGGCAATATCCTCGGGCTCACACATTGGGTTTGCCTCGGTAGACAAGGACTCAATCTCCTCGCGGCTAGCGGTCTCAGCACCGGTGGCAACTTTGAATACCATCGGGGTTTTCACGCCATCGGGATGAATGGAGTTACAACGAATACCGTTACGTTTTTCTCGGCAATACAGCGCCACTGCCTTAGTCAATGCGGCCACAGCGCCTTTACTGGCACTGTAGGCAGCAACGAAAGACATACCGTGCAGTGCCGCCACTGAAGACATGTTAATAATCGAACCGCCATTGCCACTGGCTTCCATAGCGGGAATCGCCGTTTTACAACCGAGGAAGACCCCTTCGCTATTTACCGAGTTTACCCGGCGATAGTCTTCCAAACTGCACTCTACAATGTTGCCCAGAGCCATCATGCCAGCATTATTTACCAACACGTCCAAGCGGCCGAACGTCTCCACAGCGGTATTCACAACATTTTGCCAATCGGCTTCACTGCTCACATCGTGCTTGATAAATATCGCTTTCTCACCGATCTGTTCGGCCACTGCTTGGCCATCTTTTTCATTGAGATCGGTCAGCACGACATTCGCGCCCTCAGCGGCCAGCATGATTGCGTCAGCTTTACCCATTCCACTTGCAGCGCCTGTCACAATGCAGACTTTCCCGGCGACTCTACCCATCGTAAAAACCTCTTTCTTCTTAAATTAGTCTCGCCAGTGGAGCGGCCCACTGGCGATGAGTTACACATCTATAACCAGAACAGTAAATCACGCTATCGTGAAAAAACATAGCGCGACGCAATTACGCTTTGGTAAGAATTCAGTGGCAAAAACACCGCCTGCAAGTCATTTTAATTATCCTTTGTATCGACTACGCTCAGCGTGCTAGCCACCTATTCTGCGACACGGGAGACACAATGCGCATCGTCTATCTGGCCGAGAGGCTCGCCTATTTATCACTGATCATGCTGGTAGCAAGCGCCGTTACCGTGCGCGCCGACCTCGCCCATTTTAGAGTGGGGCTGCTGATTTTTGCCGCTTCGGCACTTTTCTCGCTAAGCGCCATCACACTATCCGCCCTATTTAGCCGTCGCTGCAAAGATGCAAATGATCAAAAAAGGCTTAGCCGCGCCGCCGTTCTCGCGCTACCCGCCATCAGTTTTATGGCCTTCAATATCCTTTCCGGCAGTAATCGCCCTCTGATCCACAACATCAGTACTGACCTGGTGTCACCGCCGAGCTTCATTGCAGCAGCGTCGTTACGCAAGCCGAGCGACAACCCGCTGCGCTACACCCAAGAGGTCGCTGACATACAGCGCGCGGCCTACCCAGATCTCGCAGGTATTACCACTGCCTTGCCGCTGGATCGCGCTCAGCAGCTCTGCATCATCACCGCGCAGGACATGGGCTGGGAAATACACTACCAACAACCCGGCCACATAGAGGCAACAAGCCGAAGTTTCTGGTTTGGCTTTACCGACGACATCGTCATCCGGCTGCAAGAAACCGAGGGTGGCAGCAAAATCGACCTGCGCTCCGTATCACGCGTTGGCAAGGGTGATCTCGGCGCGAACGCCGAGAGAATCATGCGCTTTAATGCACAGCTGGCCCAGCGCTTACACACCATGCAACAACCGTAGTTGCGGTCTATAGTAGGTGGACGAAGGACGTTTATTTCGGTTTACCCTAACAGACGTCCTCGCGAGAATGAGTAACCATCTCCGAAACCGAAATACTCGCGCATGAAGCCAAGGGTCGATGATTCCTCTCCTTAATTGACCCCAACTAATACGGAGGCCACAGCACTGTGGGCATAGGGTCACTTAATCGCCCCCGCTGGCTTGTAGCAACCTTGCTGCTGTGGTCTTTCCTCGCCTGCAACTTTTCATCGGCGGGCACCCCCGTCACGCTCATCGCACACGAAAGCGTGAATCTCGACAAGCTCAACACCAGCACCCTGCGGGCGATATTTTCCTTGCGAAAGCGCAGCTGGGAAAACCAAACACCTATCAAGGTTTTTGTACTACCCGACAACCACCCATTGCATAAAAACTTCTGCAAAACGGTACTGAAAATCTACCCCTATGTTCTTAGAGACCAGTGGGATCGCGTGATTTTTAGCGGCGTGGGGACACCGCCAACCACAGTAAAAGATATTGAGGAGCTGCGGAGGATTGTTACCTCTACTCCTGGTGCCATTGGATATGCGCCTGGCGAATTATCGGTAAATAAGCAGCAGTACTACGCCATCGTGCCCACCGGACTACAGCCATGAATAAATTTGCAATTGTCTCGCTACTCGCCCTTATTCCAGCCGCGACACAAGCGCTGGAAATCCCGGGTGGGCAAATTCACGGCTTTGCGTCACAAGGTTACTTGCTTAGTGACAGCAACAATTTTTACGGCGACAGCCAACGCGGGTCTACCGAACTGACCGAAATTGGCCTGAACGCGAATTGGCGGCTTAACAACTCTCTCAATTTTGCCGGGCAATTACTTAGCAGAGATGCCGGCGCCACCGACAACGGCAGCCTTCGCGTGGATTTTCTTTTTGCCGACTATAAAGCAATAGAAAATGATGTCACCGGACTGGGCATCCGTGTGGGGCGCGTTCGCAATGCCTACGGTTTTTACAATGAAACAAGGGATGTCTTATTTACCCGGCCCAGCATTCTTATGCCGCAAGCGATCTACTACGAGGGCAACGGCTTAAGAGAACTGTTATTTTCATCTGATGGCGCTCAACTCTATAGCTATTGGGACGCCGAAGACTCTACGACCAGCTTTTCGCTGACTGCAGGGCGGAATAAACGCCTGTCGAAAGATGTTATTAAGAACTTGCTCGGCACATCAACCTCTCAGTTAATTGCACAGGGTAGTCTCGATCACCCCATTTTTGCGCAGTTTTCTCACGCGATGTCAGGTGGGCGCAGCCGCTTCGCTCTGTCGATGTACAATGTTGGCTTAGACTTCGACACCAACTTTATGGGCGCTGACGGTCTAAATCTTTACGCCAGTGGCTACGTGCTGTCAGCGCAGCACAACCTGCAGGACTGGTCATTTACTGCAGAATACAGCCTCACCACCGTCAAATATGAAGCCGGGCGCTTGGGCAATGCCAAGAACGATATTGAAGCGACCTACCTTCAGGCTGAATACCGGCTTTCACCGAAAATCAGCTTACATAGCCGCGTAGAATACAGCGTGAACGATCGTGATAACCGCAACGCGACGGATACACAACACCTCGTGGTCGGCACAAAATGGTCACCATCGCGAAACTGGACGATTGCTGCCGACCTGTTAGGCATGCGCGGCACCGGAGGCATTCCCGACATAGACAACCCAAATGGCACCCGTGAGCGAACCGAAATGCTCGCGGTCATGGTCGGCTACCGTTTCTAATGAACTCAAAACTGCCGCACTCCGCACAACTGCGGGAGACTGTGAAGGGGCTGAGCCTATTTCAAAAACTGTGCGCCATCATTTTCGTTATGATCACGCTGATCATGTTTGGTCGGGGGGCGCTCACCTACTACAACACCCTAAATGACTATGAAGCCGGTGTGCACAAGCGTCTGCAGCGGCTAGAATCTACTTTTAAAACCCTTGTTGAGCGCTCAAGCCGAGAGCTATTTCGCAGCGCCGATCACTACCAGCTCCCCAGTATCGAAGCAATTAGCAACAACAATGTACCGCCGCCGTCGTTAATGTCGGGCATCGATTCTGTGGTATTCATATCGATAAACGGGGCCATCTTAGCGTCAGCACACCTTGAAGGCACAAGCTACCAGCCCAGTGCGCAGGACATTCAGCTCGCGGTAGCGAGTATTACTGAAAACCAGCGACCGCACGCCTCGATAATCTGTAACCCAAGCTGTACGCAAAGCGTTTTTATTCCACTAATAAACGATGATGGCAACGAATTAATTGTAAACATCAATCGCTCAGCCTCGCTGTTGGTTGAAGATTTTTTTGATATTACTGGCGCTGAACTGGTTATTTTTTCATCGGCAGAAAGCGATGATGTCGCCCAACAAACACTACTCTCTAGTCACGGGAACAAAAGCGCCCAGATGTTGGCGGGCATACTGGCAACGAGCGGCTCAACCCTCCTTTCGAAGGGCACATTCTTTGGGTCGACAAATGGTGCCTACCTTGGGGCACGCTATTTTGAAATGCCGAACGGCAACCTGCATCTGGCCATTATCTCTGACGAATCAAATATTTCCTCGCTAGCGAGAGCAACGCTGCGCGAGATACTCATTGCCGCCCTCTCCACGTCGGTACTCGTTATTATCGTCGTCTACTTAACGCTGCGGCCTCCTCTGAGCAAGCTCAATACGATTACTGAAACCCTGCCTCTTTTATCTGCCTCGCGATTTGACGAGGCACGCAAGGCCCTCAGCACCGTCCCACGACATCGCCACTATGCTGACGAAATTGACCTCTTACACGACACGGCAGAACAGGTAACCGATGCGCTGGAACTGCTCAACAAGGATATCGCCCGCCACCAGTATGAACTTCAAGACAAGGTTCACGCCCTAACAGAAGCCAAGCAGTTTAATGAAATGCTGCTGGAAAACTCGCCGATGGTCGTCGTTACACACCGCTTAGATGGCACGATTCAGAACATCAACGCGATGGGACGCATGCTCAGCGGTTTAAACAGCAACCTACCCGTCAATGCCAATATCAATCAGTGGGTTCGCGACCCGGAGCGCGATGTCACGCTCAGCAATTCGCTGCGAAATATGGCCGATAAAAATCAGCGGAAATTTCAAAATGAACTGCCCTTCCTCGCGGCTGACGGGCAAATTCACGACTTCCTTTGGACTCACTCAATTGTTGAGTTAGACAGTACAAAGCTGATCCTGTCGCTGGGCGTAGACATTACCGAAACCCGACGTGCCGAGGAAAGCCTACGTTGGTTAGGCGAACACGACCGAGTCACCGGACTGCTTAACCGAAGTACCTTTATTGAAGAGGCCGACCGTCGAATTCACCTGCTTGAGGACGAGCAAGCCATAAGCCTGATCATGGTCGATATCGACAATTTCTCTGAGTTCAACGACCGCTTCGGCTTTGACTGCGGTGACGACCTACTACGCAAATTCGCGAACCATATTAGTCAGATCCTCGATAACTCGTGCTTGCTAGCGCGCACCGGGTCGGGGGAATACTGTGTATTGCTTGCCTCACAGCCTCCGGCCTCACCGCAGCAGCTCGATGCCATCAGTCACTTTGAAATAACCCTCGGCAATCATACCGAGTCTATTAACGCGACGGTCATCGTCGACAAGTACGAACGCGATGCCTGCACTGTGGACGAATTACTCTCCAATGCCACGTCCTTGATGCAAAGAATGAAAAATAAGGCCAAGGGTCATGTCTACTATGCTGATGAAGAGGACAGCCGTGAAAACCGGCAGGAAAAATACTTACTGAAAGAGCAGCTTGTACAAGCACTGAACAATAACCGCCTCGTCCTTTTTTACCAGCCGATCATCGATCTAAAAAGCCAGCGCATTAGTCATTGTGAGAGCTTAGTCAGAATGCTCGATGACGAAGGCAGCTTTATCGCCCCTGCCAAATTCCTGGGCATTGCTACTGAGTCAGGCTTGATGCCACAAATCGACTACTTGGTTATCGAGAAAGCCCTGCGCCAGCTGGCAGCGTGGCAACAAGCGGGGGTAAGTATTCAACTGAGCATCAATATAACGGCGCCAACACTGGAACAGCCCGACTTTTCAGAACGGCTCACGCAAATTATTGATGACACGGGCGTCACACCTGATGCCGTGATTTTCGAGCTCGTTGAGACTGATGCACTGGAAAACATCGACAATGCTCGCACCCTGCTCGAGCAGATCAAGTCGAGCGGTGCACAAATCGCTCTGGACGACTTCGGGGTCGGCTTCACCTCGTTCGAATATGTAAGGGAGTTGCCGGTGGACTACATCAAAATTGATCAGGCGTTTATTCGGTTTATCCATGAGCGGGAAAACGATCAGGCGCTGGTACGGTCCATCATCGAAATGAGCCACAGCCTCGGTAAGAAAGTCATCGCTGAGGGCGTTGAAGAAAAAGCCGCCATGGACGTGTTAAGCAGCATGCAAGTGGATTACATCCAAGGCTACTACATCAGCCGCCCTGTGCCGATAAGCGCCTTGGATCTGAGTATCCGCGTTTAACTGCGAACCCGAGCGACGGCTTTCTTCCAACCGTGATAACGAGTCTCTCGGTCGATCTCGCTCATGGCCGGCATAAAGCTGCGTTCCTCGCGCCACATATCCGCAATTTCATCCAATGAGGCGTATAAGCCTAGCTGTAAGCCAGCCAAGTATGCCGCGCCGAGGGCGGTTGTCTCTGTCACGGCAGGGCGCTGGCAATGACAGGCCAAGGTATCGGATAAGCGCTGCACCAGCCAATCATTCACAACCATGCCGCCATCCACACGCAGGTGCTGAATATCAGCGCCGTCGCCTGCCATTGCCTCAAGTAAGTCGCGCGTTTGATAGCAGACGGATTCGAGTGTCGCTCTGGCAATATGCGCAATACCCGTGTCCCTGGTCAGTCCGAGAATAGCCCCGCGTGCATCGGGGTCCCAATACGGTGCGCCCAGCCCGGTAAATGCCGGCACCATGAACACGCCATTCGCGCTGTCAACGCTCTCAGCGAGCGCCTGGGTTTCAGCTGCCGAACCGATTAATTTCAGACCGTCGCGCAACCACTGCACTGCCGCACCGGCCATAAATATACTGCCTTCGAGGGCATAGCAGACTTCATTGTTAATGCGGTATGCCACCGTCGTCAGCAGGCGGTTTGTTGAGGTTAATGCGCGGTTGCCTGTATTGAGCATGACAAAGCACCCCGTGCCATAGGTGCTTTTTGCCATGCCCGGTTTAAAGCAAGCCTGCCCCACGGTCGCGGCCTGTTGATCACCGATCAACGACGCAATGGGAAGTTCAGCACCGAGCAGTGCGGCGTCGGCAACGCCAAAGTCGTCGCAGCTGTTTTTCACCGCAGGCAACAGCGACGCAGGAATATTGAACATTTCCAGAAGGTCTTCATCCCAGCACTGACGATGAATATTAAACAGCAGAGTCCGCGAGGCATTGCTAGCATCGGTTGCGTGCTCTCGCCCACCAGTCAGACGCCACAGCAGATAACAGTCAACCGTGCCAAAGGCCAACTCGCCGGCATCGGCACGCTGGCGCGCCCCCGGAACATTATCGAGTATCCAGGCAAGCTTACTGCCAGAAAAATAAGGGTCTAACAGCAGGCCTGTGCGCTTGTTTACCGTTCCCTCTAGGCCCTGCTCCTTAAGCTGAGAAATCCAGTCGGCGGTTCGCCGGTCCTGCCAAACGATTGCTGGATAAACGGGTTCACCCGTTTTTCGGTCCCATACCAGCGTCGTTTCGCGCTGATTAGTAATACCAATACCGGCAATTTGATCAGCCGTGATTGCCGCTGCGGTGATCGCCGCTTTACAGCTCGCCAGCGTGGTTTGCCAGATTTCCTCGGGATCGTGCTCTACCCAGCCATCCTTGGGGTAATGTTGGGTAAACTCTTGCTGCCCAACACCGCAGATCTTGCCACGATTATCAAAAACAATAGCCCGGGAACTGGTCGTCCCTTGATCAATGGCAAGAAGGTAGGTCGCCATACGTCACTCCGCTGAAGTCATCTACTAAACGCAGCAAGACTAAACAGCAGCGGCCCACCACACAAGGCGATTTGTCGGCAAAATCACGCAAGAATACCGCCATCTACCCGTATTTCTTCACCGGTAATATGAATACCGTCATCACTGGCCAACAATGCGATAGCGCCAGCCACCACTTCCGGCCCCTTCGCGCCACTCAGCGAGGTAATTCGGTTCAGGAGGTCAAAGTCGGCATCCTCGGGGAAACTCAGGCCTTCCACCATCCCCGTGTTAATGTCACCGGGGCACACACAGTTCGCCCTGACGCCGCGCTTTGCATACTCCACAGCAATACTGCGGGTCATTGCCAGCACGCCGCCTTTGCTTGCACCGTAGGCAACGCCCCAGGGCAGCCCCTGCAGCGACGCCGTTGAGGCGGCATTCACAATCGCCCCCTTCGTTTTGAGCAACTCAGGCAATACCGCTTTGCACAGCATAAAGGTCCCGGTCAGGTTCACCGCGATGATTTTCTGCCACACCTCCAGGGGCGTCTCGTGGGCATTACAAAAACGCAAAATACCGGCCATATTAACCAGTGCATCCAGCCTTCCCCATTGCGCGATCAAACTGGCGAGGCAGTCCTCGGCGGCGCCCTCGGCGGAAATATCAAACCGCTGTCCGATGGCTTCCCCGCCCTGTTGCTGAATGTCCGCTACCAGTTCTTGCAAGGCTTCTTCGTTAATATCTGTACAAAAGACCTTGCCGCCCTCCGATGCCACCCTCAGGGCTGCCGCACGGCCAATCCCCGACGCCGCACCAGTCACCATTACCACCTTGTTCTCAAATCGAGTCATAGCTATTCCTAATTATTTTCAATGAACTCGCCGCGCAGTATCGCTGCGCCAACGGCTAACCGACAAGCATCGGCAACTGTCGCGTCGGCGTAAACACCCAAAAGTAGGAGAAGCAAATGAAATGAGTGACCCAATATGTCAGTCGGCATGACGCGTTTGGCTCTTGCCTTGCGCCTGCCTTTCGCTAAGCTGAGCAACCATTGAAACCGCCCGGCACGGCTGCCGCGGCACTGCCATATTCCCAATAAAATAGGAGAGCGACGTGGCCGATCTCGACCAATTCCGCCTCGAAGTCAGACAGTGGCTGGAGGACAACTGCCCCGCCTCACAGCGCCTGCCAATTACCCGCGAAGAACAAGTGTGGGCGGGCAAAAACAAACAGTTCCCCAGCGACGATGCAAAGCTGTGGTTTGAGCGCATGCGCGACAAAGGCTGGACAGTACCCGAATGGCCCAGTGAATTGGGCGGTGGCGGCCTCGATGAGCGCCAAGCCAAAGTCCTGAAAGAAGAAATGAAGGCACTGGGTTGCCGCACCCCGCTTTTTGACCTCGGCATCTGGATGCTTGGGCCCGCCGTACTCGAGTTTGGTAACGACGAGCAAAAGCAGGAACACATTCCCAAAATTGCGCGCGGCGACGTGCGCTGGTGCCAGGGCTACTCAGAACCCGGCGCTGGCTCCGATTTAGCCAGCCTGCAAACCCGCGCCGAAGATATGGGCGACCACTTTTTGGTCAACGGCTCGAAAATCTGGACAACCAATGCCGACAAGGCTGACTGGATCTTCTGCCTGGTCCGCACAGACCCAGACGCAAAAAAACAAGAAGGCATCAGCTTCCTACTCATCGACATGGATGATCCGGGTGTCACCACAACACCGATTGAGTTGATCAGCGGCGAATCTGAGTTTTGCCAAACCTTCTTTGACAACGTAAAAGTGCCCAAGGCCAACTTGATTGGCGAACTGAACAAAGGCTGGTCGGTTGCCAAAGCGCTGCTCAAGCACGAGCGCAAGTTGATGTCAGAAATCGGTGGCGATACCCCTGGCCCCAGCTTTGGCCCCGTTCAAGCGGCACTGGAATATGTCGGCACAGATGAAAACGGCAAGCTCAAAGATGCGGCGCTACGCGACCAGTTGGTGCGCCATGAAATGGCTTACCGCGCGATTGGCCTGACGCATTTCCGCACCTTTGAAGAGCGCATGAGCGGCCAGGCCGATAGCAATGTACCGCTCATTATGAAGTACGTGGGTACGGAAGAAGGTAAGCGCAAAGAAGAACTGTTACTCGCGCTGCTTGGTCACCAGGCACTCGGTTGGGACGGCGACGGCTTTAACGAAGACGAAAAGCTGACGACGCGCGGCTGGCTGTTCTCAAAAGCACTCTCTATTGCCGGTGGCACATCAGAAGTGCAACTCAATATTATTGCCAAGCGTGTCCTTGGCTTGCCTCAGCAGTAATTAAGGGAGCCCAACATGGCACTGGTACTTAATGAAGAACAACGCCTGCTCAAGGACACCGCCAAGGATTTTTTGAGCGAAAATATGCCGGTAGAAGCGCTGCGCACGTTGCGCGATAGCGATGACCCAACCGGCTACTCCCAGCAGCAATGGCAGCAAATGTGCGAACTCGGCTGGGCCAGCATTGTACTACCCGAGGAGTACGATGGCCTGGACTTTGGCTTTATGGGCCTGGGCGCAATCATCGAAGAAAGTGGCCGTACGCTGGCCGCTTCCCCCCTGCTGAGCACCGTTGTGCTCGGCGCGTCGGCAATTCTGCTGGGCGGCAATGAAGAGCAAAAATCCTCGTTGCTTCCCAAGGTTGCCAGCGGCGAGCTCACCCTCGCTCTCGCCCTCGAAGAGGGGCACCACCACGCACCACTCGATACCGCAATGGCCGCAGAAGCCCACGACGGCGGTTTCCGCCTGAATGGCAATAAAAGTTTCGTTGTCGACGGGCACAGTGCAGATAAGCTGGTAGTGGTTGCGCGCACCAGCGGAACAGCCGGTAGCGCTGATGGCTTGAGCCTGTTTCTCGTAGACGGCGATGCCAAAGGGCTAACTCGTCAGCGCCGTAAAATGGTCGATAGCCGCGGCGCTGCTGCCCTCAGTTTCGATAACGTGGACGTCTCAGCCGATGCGCTTATCGGCGAGCTGGGCCAGGCCTGGCCAGTTCTAGAAGCGGTACTTGATCGCGGCCGCGTTTGCCTAGCAGCAGAGATGCTCGGTGGCGCGCTCGAATGCTTTGAGCGCACCGTGGAGTATTTAAAAGAGCGTGACCAGTTCGGCGTAAAAATTGGCAGTTTTCAAGCCCTGCAGCATCGCGCATCGCTGATGTATATCGAGCTTGAATTGGCAAAATCGGTGCTCTTTGATGCCTTCTCTGCCATTGATGACAAGCGTGCGGACTTGCCTCAGCTTGCCAGCTTAGCCAAAGCGCGTATGAATGACGTTTTCGAGCTGGTAACAAACGAGGCTGTGCAGATGCACGGTGGCATCGGTGTGACGGACGAGCTCGAAATCGGCTTTTTCCTAAAACGCTCTCGCGTAGCGACCCAACTATTGGGGCACAGCGGCTTCCATCGCGACCGCTATGCCTCGTTGTGCGGCTACTAGGGCGCGAAGCAAAAAGGGCATCGAGAGATGCCCTTATCACTACTTAGTTGCCGCAAGCCCTCGCCTTTCCATTCGCCGTAAAAACACCTCAATAACTGCCGCGTAAAGCGAGTCGCCGAGTAGTTTATCCTCTACCCCGCTGTCTATGCTGGGATTATCATTGACCTCAATGACCACCACCCGACTTCCCTGCTGCTTGATATCCACACCATAAAAACTGTTGCCGATAAGCTGACAGGCACTGACCGCTGCGCGCAATACGTCGGCTGGGACATCGCTAATCGGCACCGCATCAAATCCACCTGATTGGCTTCGCTTGCCGTGACGGTAAATCTGCCAGTGTTTTTTCACCATGTAATAACGACAAGCAAATAACGGTTGGCCGTCCAATACCCCAATACGCCAGTCGTATTCGGTATACATAAACTCCTGCGCAAGAAGCAGCGCCGACTTATCCAGTAGCCGCTGCGCTTCCGCACACAGCGCTGCCAGGCTGTCGACTTTAACTACCCCTTTAGAGAACGCACCATCGGGCACCTTTAACACCAGGGGTAAGCCAAGTGCGTCTATCAAGCGCCGCGCTTCCGACTCACTGCCACTTCGCAAATACTCCGTCTTCGGCACAGCAACCGCGTTCCGCCTTAGTAAATCAGCAAGATAGATCTTGTTCGTGCACCGTAAGATCGACTGAGAGTCATCGATAACCACCAGGCCTTCCGCTTCCGCGCGTTTGGCAAAGCGGTAACTGATGTTCGCTACCGACGTTGTGGTGCGGATAAACAAACCGTCGTACTCTGCCAGCCGCGAATAATCCGCTCTTCCTATCAGCTCCGCACAGATACCGTATTTTTCCGCGACGCGGATAAATTTCCGCAGGGCGGCGCCGTCGCTAGGCGGCATCGCCTCCTCGGTATCGACCAGAATCGCCAGGTCATAGCGGAAACGCTTTTGCGCGGGTGCCGGCCGCCATAGTTTTTGACTAAAGCGCTCAAAGCACGCCGCGAAGCTGTCTTGCTCAGTGCTCGACGACAAGGCCCGCAGCGACGCGGCCTGTAATTTATCCATACGCCAGCCCTGGCGATACACCATGCGCAGCTCAAGAATCGGGCAGGGAAAATGTTGGAATGCCGAGCGCGCAAGGTCGGCATATTCTTGCTCCAAAGTCTCGCCGAACCAGCATCGCAATTGTTTCACCTCGCCCGGCTGCCCCGGTGCAAGCGCAGCAAGCGTCGGCGACATACCCTGCCACTGAATAGACGACAGCGGCTTTGCCGACAATTCAGTCAGGGTTTTCAGCGATGGAATAACATGATGCCCGCGGGCTTCAGCCAACAGCGAGCAATAGTAGCCGCTACCGAGATAGCGGTAGTTCCGGCACAGATTAACGACCCTGACGCGCTCGCGAGTCGTTCCAAGACAAAGATAGTCATCAAAACTGATGACCGAATGGCTGGGATAATAAGGCCCCCAGTCGCGCACATCATCGACAACAATAACTAAACGGGACATCGGCTCCATGCTCCCAAAATGCTCTCCCCATGCGGGATCAGCAACCGTCTATGCGGTGGCAAAAGCTGCGGCATTCTGCGACCAGTGCAACAGCGAAACAAGTACTATTTTATGTTGTAGACGGCAAATAATGCGCAGTATGATCCGCACATGCGCCGCCATCTGCGGTATTTGTCGAGTCTGCCCCATGTCGCCGTGTATTCGCCCCGCTAGCCCTATAGATTTGCCGGCACTGGTCGGGCTGGAACGACACTGCTTTAGTAGTGACCGGATCTCCCAGCGCAGCTTTAAAGCGTTTATCCGCCACGGTGCCCACCAATTGCTCGTCTGTCGTGAAGCTGACAAACTGCTGGGCTATGCATTGCTACTGTTTCGCCGTGGCACCCTGCTGTCCCGGCTTTACTCACTCGCCGTCGCCCCCGACCAACGCGGTAAAGGCGTCGCGATGTTATTACTCGACGCAGCAGAACAACTCGCCCGCGACAGGCAAAGTGTTTTTCTTCGCCTTGAAGTCAGAGAGGACAATGCCGCCGCAATTTCCCTGTACAACCGCCGTGGCTACCGCACTTTTGGCCATGTCAGTGACTACTACGCCGATGGTTGCAGTGCCGTACGTATGGAAAAGCGACTGCTAACACCCGCGCAGCGCGGCGCGCACTCACCCCACTACTACCGGCAGACCACGGGTTTTACCTGCGGCCCCGCCAGCTTGATGATGGCCATGCGAGACCTGGATCCGGCATCGCCCTTTTCCCGGCGCGAGGAGCTGCAAATCTGGCGGGAAGCCACCAGCATCTATATGGGTAGCGGTCACGGTGGCTGCACACCACAAGGCTTAATGTTGGCGGCGCTGCGCCGAAAATTTAACGCCACGCTCTTTATTAGCGATACGGCCCCCGCCTTCATCGACAGCGTTCGCTCGCCCTCCAAGCGCCAGCTTATGCAGCTGGTTCACGACGATTTTATGGCGCAGTTGACGGACTATAAGGCGGATATTCGGGTCAACAAGCTGGACACACCGGCCCTGCAGTCGCTATTGATTGAAAACCGTCACGTTGTCGCACTGATCAGCACGTGGGCACTCGACCGCCAACGCACGCCTCACTGGGTATATGTGTACCGAGGAGAGGAAAATACGGTGTATATCAATGACCCCGATAGCAACACCTGTCGCGGCCAATCCTTAGACAGCAGCAAGGGCCACTGGCAGTCTGAGATTGAATACCACCGCGTGCCAATATCACTTGAACAATTCAGCAACATGGCAAGCTTTGGCAAACGTCGTCTACGCTGCATATTAACGCTACAAAAATGAGGCTGTGATGACATCAGACGCCACAAGTTATAAAACAGCGCTGCGCGCGCTCTCGGATGAGCTGATCCGCATTCAAAAGCCGATATTGATACTCGACGCGATCAAGTGGCCCCATGATGTGGAGAAACGTTTTTTTGAGAACGGCGCCAACGCGCTGCCGACCGTGTGCCGTGAAGACTACCTGCGCAACAACCCTCTCAGTTTCAATGGTGCAGAGATTGATGCACAACTGAAAAACTTCCAACAACGGCTCGATAGTGCTCTGGGGCACGGCGACGCCCTCGGCCAAATTCTTTGGCAAACTGCCGAACAGTACCGCAGCGTGGTTGACCTACTGGAGCACCGTGGCCAAAAGGCATTCCTGACCGCCAGTCGGCGGCTCTACGGCTCTGCACGCGATCGTCTGCGGGGTGACAGCCTGCCGCTTATCGACATGGGTAAGCGCTTGTGCAGCATTTTTTCCCTTCCCGCCGCCCACCATCTTGCATCCCCCTACCCCAAGGTCATCGATGCGGCTGGCGCAGTGGAAATGCTCTCCCAACGACTCAAGCCCTTTTTTCCGGATACCGCTTTCAGCGTTCGGGAAACAGATGGCATCGTGTCTGATGCCTCAGCCGGGGGCGACTGCATCAAAATTAATCGCCACGCGCAATTCTCCCTTCTCGATATACAAGTTTTGGAGGTTCACGAAGGTTGGGTGCATGTCGGCACCACGTTAAATGGTCGCCGCCAGCCATGGGCCAGCTGGCTAAGCGTCGGCTCTCCCCGCATTACTGCCCTCCAAGAGGGCTTAGCAGTACTTATCGAGACACTGACGTTTAGCTCTTTTCCCGGGCGCGCGCGAAAAATCAGTGACCGTGTAGTGGCTATCGATATCGCAGAACAAGGGGGCGACTTTCTCGATGTATATCGGCACTTTGTTGGCCAGGGCCTCAGCAACAAGGAAAGCTACAAAATTGCCCAGCGGGTGTTCCGCGGTGGAATGGTGGAAGGCGGCGCCTGTTTCACCAAAGATTTGAGCTACGTCAGGGGCTTTGTCGAAACGGTAAACTTTATTCGCAGCGCGATCCTCAGCGACGTGCCGGAAATACTACCAATGCTGTTTGTAGGCAAGGTGTCCCTGGAGGACGTCCCCCATCTCTACCCCTATTGCCAGGAAGGCATCATTGAAGCGCCGCATTATCTGCCGCCTATGTTTCGAGACCTAAATGGCTTGTACGTGTGGTTTGGCTTATCTAGCGGGCTGGCGGATATCAATATTCACAGTGTCCAGGAGCACTTTCAAACACTTTTCGAACACTTGAAAGCCGCTCCGGACGCTATACATGGCACCAAGTGCGATTAGCCATAAAAACACGCGTAGGCACTGGTCTCTTCCACTTTCAAATCAAACGCGCTGTTGGCCGGCACATCGAAAGATTGCCCGGCGCTAAAGCGCTGCCAATCGCTGGAACCCGGTAGCAATACAACCAGCGCGCCAGTAATGACTTGCATGCGCTCCGCCGCTTCGGTGCCAAAGCGGTATTCACCGGCTTCCATAACGCCCACCGAGACCGGCTGGGATTTTCCTTCAAAACCCAATGACTGAACTTTTTCGTCAAAATAGCTGTTGTGCTTGATCACGACACACCCTCTTTTTCAGTTAAGGCGCGATCATACCCGTCGCGCCCCGCTTCGGCCAGTACGCCACCCTCAGCGGAAGACGTGGCGCGATGGTCTCGCCCTATGTAGTGGTACATGGCCGGCACAACGAACAAGGTAAACAGCGTGCCGATGCTCATTCCCGAGGCGATAACCATACCTAGCGAGAAACGCGATGCCGCACCGGCACCACTGGCAACCAGCAGTGGCAACATCGCCATCACCAGCGCCGCCGTGGTCATCAAAATAGGACGCAAACGAATCGACGCGGCCTCTTCTATGGCTTCGCGCTTGGAAACGCCCTGCTCCTGTAACCGGTTTGCAAAATCCACCATCAAGATACCGTGCTTAGAGATAACCCCGATCAGGGTTACCAGACCGACTTGGGTATAAATATTCAGGGTCATGCCCGGGAACGTCGTCAGCTGCATGCCATTGGTCAGCGCAAAAATATTAATGCACAACAGCGCGCCGCATACCGACATCGGTACGGTCACCAGAATGATCAGCGGATCCCTGAAAGACTCGAACTGCGCCGCCAAGACGAGGTAAATAATCAGCAGGGCAAAGGCGAAGGTTCCCACCAATGCTCCGCCCTCTTGCTTGAACTGCCGAGAGCTCCCCGCGTAGTCCAGCTGAAAGTTGGCGGGCATAATGTCGTTGGCAATACCTTCAAGCAGGGCCAGCGCTTCGCCCTGTGAAACATCGGGGCGCGGCACTGCAATAATCGTATTTGCATTTAATTGCTGGGCATGGGGTATTGATCTTGGCTTGGTTCGCTGTACAACCTCGACGAGTGTGGAGATTGGAATCAGGTCGCCGCTTGCCGCACGCGTGTAGTACCCGGTCAGTTGCTGAGGGTTCAGGCGCTCCTCGCGCTCAACCTGGGCAATGACTTTGTACGAGCGCCCCATATACGAAAAACGATTCACCTCTGCACCCGCCATCATCGCGCTCAGATCTAAGCTCAGGCTTTGCATGTCAACGCCGAGTAGACCGGCCTTGTCTCTGTCGACGATAATTTCGGCCTCGGGGCGATCGAAATTTAACTGCGAGGCCACGTAGAAAAAGCGCTTACTGGCCATCGCACGCTTAACCAGCTCATCGCCTACTTCCGCCATCAGCTGTGGCTCAGCCGTCGACTTGAGAATAAACTCCACGGGATAGCCCTGCCCTGGAGTTGGCAGCGGCGGCGGCTGGAATGTCGCCAGGCGCAGCGGCGCCACTGACTCCATGCTCATACTCAAGTCGTTAGCGACATCCCCCATTGTCTTGGTCCGAGCGTCCCAGGGGGTGCCAATCAAGCCGATAAAGCCTTTATTGCTTTCACCACTTTCTGAGATGGTGAAGGCAAACGTATGATCCACATTGGGGTGCTCCAACGCCAAATTCTGAGCGGCCAAAAAGGCATTGGTAAAGTACTCTGGCGATGCATAGCCGTCGCCCTCGGCAATGACGCCAGCAAAGCCTAAGTCTTCGGCCGGCGCCAATTCGTTGTCACTGCTCTGGTAGAGGAAATAACACGATACCAGCACCACCAAACCGAATACGCCAATCACATTGACCTGATCCATCGCGGAGTGGAGTCGTTGCTTATAGCCCTGGCGCCAGTATTCGAACTTCTCATCCAGAAAACGCTCCAGACGACTGCTACCCGATTCATCGTGCGACTGCAGTATTTTTGCGCACATCATCGGTGTTAACGTCAGGGCAATAACGCCTGAAATCAATACCGCGCCCGCCAGGGTAAAGGCGAACTCGGTAAACAGCTTGCCCGTCATTCCGGTTAAGAAACCAATCGGTGCATACACTGCCACCAGGGTAATTGTCATCGCAATCACCGGCCCCAGAAGCTCGCGCGCGCCCACCAAGGCAGCCTTAGATGGCTCCATGCCCTCTTCAATATGACGATGGATATTTTCCAGCACGATAATCGCATCATCGACCACCATCCCGATGGCCAAGACCATCGCCAATAGCGTTAGCAAATTGATCGAGAAACCCATCGAGTACATCAAAAATAGAGCGCCTACCAACGACAGCGGTACAGTCACCGCCGGGATCATTGAGCTGCGCAGTGATCCCAAGAACAAGAAGATGACCAGAATAACGATAATGACCGCTTCGATCAGTGTTGCTTGTACATCGCTGATTGCCGCGTTGACATAGACCGTGCTGTCATAGGAAATATTCGCCTCAATACTCTCCGGCAAAGCGCGGTGAATACGCGGCCACATTTCGCGTATCTCCGCAGTCACATCCAGCAAGTTAGCATCCGGGCGCACTTCAATACCGATAAACAGGCCTGGCTCGGCATCCCAGTGCGCCACATAGTCGTAGCTCTCATCGCCGAACACCACATCGGCAACATCGCGCAAGCGCACTAGCTGCGTTCCTTCACTGCGCAGCACAAGATCTCTAAATGCCTCTACTGTGCTCAGATCTGTATCTGCAGAAATGCCGACTTTAACGTACTGCCCTTTCGTTTCTCCTACGGCTGATAGAACGTTTTGCCGCTTAACTGCTGAAAAGGCCTCGCCCGGTGTCATGTTGTGCGCCGCGAGACGTTCCGGGTCAAACCAGACCCGCATGGCGTAATTCCTGCCACCGAGTATCACTGCGCGCTCTACACCGCTAAGAGCAGATAACTCCGGTTCAACAACCCGCGCCACATAATCAGTAATTTGCGCTTTGCTCAGCGTCTTGGAATAAAACGACAGGTACATCGCCGCGTTGTCACCGGCACCCGCTAACTGAATAACAGGGTCCTCACTGCCTTCCGGTAGCTGACTGCGCAGCTTGTTCACTTTTGCGGATATTTCGGTCAGCGCCTCATTGGGGTCCTTGTCAATTTTCAGGTTCGCCGAGATGCTGGACAATCCCTGAGCAGAATTGGAGGTAAGAAAATCAATACCATCTGCTGACGCTATCTCTCGCTCCAGCGGCGTGGTGATGAAACCTTCGACAAGCTCTGGGTCTGCCCCCGGATAAACCACCGAGATACTGATCCGCGCATTTTGAATTTCAGGGTATTCACGCACGGTCAAATCCTGTGCTGCGCGCAAGCCCAGTAGAAAGATCACCAAGCTGACCACAATGGCCAACACGGGGCGTTTAACAAAGATATCTGTGAAATGCATGACGCCTGTCCTTGTTAGTGGCGTGGGAGAGTCATCAACTTCTTTAGAGGCCATCAACCTATTTTATGGCCATCAAGCTATTTATCGCCGATCACCCCTGCGGGGGGGCAGGCGTCAAGCTAGGCTCGGGACGAAGCGTGTTATCAATCGTAACCGGCTGACCACTGCGCAGCTTTAACAACCCAGTACTGGCGACTTCGTCGCCTTCTTTAACCCCTGAAATGACTTCAATAAAATCGCCGCGAGCCTCTCCCAAGGTAACGAAGCGTTGAATGACATCCAGGGCCTCGGCGTCGCCACCTTCCTGCTGACGAATAACAAAAACGGAATCGCCGTAAGAACTGTATTGAATAGCGGTTTTTGGCAAAACCAATACCTGCGTCGGCTCTCCCAGGTTCACCGTAACTTTTGCAAACAAGCCCGGTTTAAGCACTTTTTCAGGATTGGCGAATCGCGCACGCACATCAAAGTTACGCGTTTGTGCATCAATTTTGGGTTCCACGGCGATAATCTCGCCACTGAACTGGCGGCCACCCAACGCGTCGACAACGATCTCGATCGTTCTGCCAGGGTTCACCTTGCCCAGCTGCTTTTCAGGCAGTGAAAAATCCAGCTCGATGGGGTCTAAAGATTGCAGGGTAACGATCTTGTCACCAGCTCGGAGGTATTGACCCAATGCGACTCGACGAATCCCCAGCTCGCCAGCAAAAGGCGCCCGCAGGGTTTTTAAATTCAAACGTCCGCGCTGCGCCTCGACAGCCGCCTTGGCCACATTCGTTTCTGCCAGCGCGGTATCATATTCAGACTTAGAAATCGTTCCGCGCTTGTAGAGTTTTTCGCGCCGACGCTGCTCAATCTCGGCAAGCTTTGCCTGCGCTTCCAAGCGAGCAAGCTCACCGCGTTCGGCGACCGACTCCAAACTCAGTAGTTCAGTGCCCGCCTCAACGCTTTGCCCCGATTCAAAACTAATTTTGGTAATCGTGCCATCAACTTCAGCCGTTAGGTCGGCGCCCTTCACCGCCACCAAACTACCCACCGCGTTCAGACGAGCAGCCCACTGCTGCGGGGTAACCGTAGTGCTTGAAATCGTCACCGGCGGAGTCGGCATATTATCGATGAAGTCATTCATCATCTGGTTGCCAAACCACTTCATACCAAACACGCCACCAAAAACAACGCCGCTGATTGCCAGCATTACGACCATACGCTTAGTCATTTGTATTCCTTGTCGACCATCCAGTAGCTGCGAATCGATATAGCAATGTGCCGAACTCGACAAATGTGCCAAGCTCAACAGCTTCCCTATCGCGAGATCACCGCTGTTACCCCTAGAAACAGTAGTACGAATTTTACACAGAGATAGTAACAGGGATGAGAATGAGAATGCATCAACAATTTAACTGTTTAAATTGCGTAAACCATTAATTTTAAAGGGGTTATTGGGAATAACTTTGTTCACAAACTAACGCATAAGTAAAGTCTTAGCGCGGCCAACCACCACGGAGTGACCGAAACCCCAAAATGCGAGCATAAAAAAAGCCCCAGTCGTTAGACTGGGGCTTTTATGTATGGCGGAGAAGGAGGGATTCGAACCCTCGATGAAGCTATTAACCCCATACTCCCTTAGCAGGGGAGCGCCTTCAGCCACTCGGCCACCTCTCCGAATTGTTCCAACTTTCTGTTGGAGGTTCGTTGCTAAGGCCTTGTTTTCAAAAGCGTGTTAGCAACGAAACGCGCGGCATAATACCATACTGAGCGAAGAATCAAAGGCCTTTAAGCTAATTTCCCGCTATTCTTTATTACCGTCTTTCTCGCCTTGAATGCGGTCATAAATTTCTTCCCGGTGAACGGCGATATGCTTGGGCGCATTCACACCCAGACGCACTTGATTCCCCTTCACTCCCAATACAGTGACAGTCACTTCGTCACCGACCATGAGCGTCTCACCAATACGACGAGTCAGTATTAACATGTTGCTTTCTCCTATCCAGAGCCAGTATCCGTACCCCGTGCGTATCCGTATGCGCGCAGCAGTTCACGTCTCTGTTTCTACGATGCAGGCGCTTTATCTAGATCAAAAGCTGTATGGAGGGCCCTCACCGCCAGCTCTAGATATTTTTCATCAACGACGACCGAAATCTTAATTTCTGAAGTGGTGATCAGCTGAATGTTGATCGACTCTTCCGCCAAAGTTTTAAACATTTTACTTGCGATGCCAGCGTGTGAGCGCATTCCAACACCCACGAGCGACACCTTGGCAATTTTATTGTCGGTTTTCACCTCTCGCGCACCCGTCTCTTCGACCAGCTTGCGAACAATTGCCTCTGTTTTCGCGACATCATTTCGACCGACAGTAAAGGTCAGGTCAGTCGTATTGTCCTCGGCGACGTTTTGAACAATGACGTCTACCTCAATATTTGCATCGCTAACTGGCCCAAGTATCTGGTAGGCCAAGCCCGGTGTATCGGGTACACCGAGTACCGTAATCTTTGCTTCATCACGCGTGAACGCGATACCCGAAATCGCCGGGTTTTCCATATCTGATTCTTCCTCAAGACTGATCAACGTACCCGGGCCGTCTTCAAAGGCGTGCAATACGCGCAACGGCACATTGTACTTACCTGCAAACTCAACGGCGCGAATTTGCAACACCTTCGAGCCCAAGCTAGCCATTTCCAGCATCTCTTCGAAGGTGATGCGTTCAAGCCGACGCGCTTGGCTCTCTACCCTCGGGTCGGTGGTATAAACACCATCCACATCGGTATATATCTGACATTCATCCGCCTTTAGCGCCGCCGCCAAGGCGACACCCGTGGTATCTGAGCCCCCTCTGCCGAGGGTGGTGATATTACCGCTCTCATCCACGCCCTGAAAGCCAGCCACCACAACAACGTTACCACCCGCCAGGTCTTCGCGAATACGGTGATCATCAATTTCCCTGATCCGCGCCTTGGTGTGGGCCTCGTCGGTGAGAATACGCACTTGGCTGCCCGTGTAGGACTTCGCCCCAACACCGAGCTCATGCAGCGCCATACACAACAATGAAATCGTGACTTGCTCGCCGGTTGCGACGAGAACATCCAACTCCCTTGGGGTGGGGTGCTCCTGCATGGCCTTGGCCATTTCAATCAAGCGGTTAGTCTCGCCACTCATCGCCGACACGACTACCACAACATCATCACCGCGACGCCGAAAGCCTGCAACCTTCTCTGCGACCGCCTTTATCCGGTCAACGGTGCCGACCGAAGTACCGCCAAATTTTTGAACAATCAGACTCATGTTTTCTATCTGCAAATGAACGCCCTGAGCGGAGGGCGCTCATTAAACACCAACTCAAGATTAAAGGAAACGGCAACTATGTCTCTATACGTGATTCACGTAATCTTTGACCGATTGCAAGGCAGCGGGGATCGCGGCAACATCGCTGCCGCCACCCTGCGCCATGTCTGGACGACCGCCGCCTTTGCCTCCGACTGCCGCCGCAGCTTGCTTCATAATATCGCCCGCTTTGCAGCGACCCGTGAGGTCTTTCGTTACGCCGGCGACCAGCGATACTTTTTCGCCCTCGCCACTGGCCAGCAGCACCACACCTGAGCCCAACTTATTTTTCAGCTGGTCCATGCTATCGCGCAAGGTCTTCGCATCAGCGCCTTCTATATTAACCGCGAGGACGCTAATACCGTTGATCTCTTCCACCTCAGACAATAGATCGCGACTGCCCGCGGTTGCCAGCTTGGCCTTTAGACGCTCAAGTTCTTTTTGCTGTTCCCGGTGGCTAGTCAGCAGCTGCGCAAGTCTGGCATCAAAATTTTCAGGCGTACTTTTCAATGCCGCACAAGCAGACTGCAGACGGCTGCGATCGCGCCCCGCTTCATTTAGCGCTTCGGCTCCGGTTACCGCCTCAATTCGGCGCACACCGGCAGCAATGCCAGATTCCGCAACGATACGCATCACGCCAATATCGCCGGTGCGACGAACATGGGTGCCGCCACACAGCTCAACAGAGAAGTCGCCTCCCATGCTCAATACACGCACGGTATCGCCATACTTCTCGCCAAACAGCATCACCGCGCCCCGCTCTTTGGCAGAGTCGATATCGGTTTCCACGGTTTCAACCGCGGTATTTCGGCGAATTTCGTCATTCACCATCGCCTCTATTTTCTGCAACTGTTCCGCAGTTACCGCCTCACCATGAGCAAAGTCAAAACGCAGGCGCTCGGCGGTTACCAGCGAGCCCTTTTGCGCCACATGCTCACCCAGTACCTTGCGCAATGCGGCGTGAAGCAAATGGGTTGCCGAGTGATTCAGCGCGGTAGATTGACGAATACTGGCATCTACTTCGGCATCTACAGCTTGGCCGGCAGCAACTGCTCCCGCCGCAACCACGCCGATATGTACAAAGTGATCACCGGCCTTCTGGGTATCGCGCACTTCGATGCGTAAGCCTTCCGCGCGAATAACACCGCAGTCCCCGGCCTGGCCACCAGACTCAGCATAGAAAGGCGTGCGATCCAGCACCACCAGAACATCATCACCCTCTGCCGCGCGCTCACAGGGCTGACCATCACGCAGCAGTGCAATAATCTTGGCGTTGTCGCTCAGCGACTGATAGCCAGTGAAGGTGGTGGCGCCGTCCACGTCTAAACGCAGGTCGGCATCCATTTTGAAATTCGATGCTGAGCGAGCACGCTGGCGCTGCGCCTCCATGGCCGCCTCAAACCCGTCCATATCCAACGTCAGGTCTTTCTCTCGGGCGATATCGGCGGTAAGGTCCACGGGGAAACCATAGGTATCGTATAAACGGAACACCGTTTCACCCGGGATTTGCTGCCCTTTAAGCTCACTAAGGTCTGCCTCGAGAATCTTCATCCCCTGATCCAGTGTCTTAGCGAACTGCTCTTCTTCCTGGAGCAATGCTTTTTCAATCGCACCCTGCAATTCACGTAGCTCGGGGTAGGCACTGCCCATTTCAACAGCCAGGGCATCAACCAGTTTGTAAAAGAAGGGCTCGGTCGCACCAAGCTTGTTGCCGTGGCGCACTGCACGGCGAATTATCCGGCGCAACACATAGCCGCGCCCTTCGTTGGATGGCAGTACACCATCGGCAATCAAAAACGCGCAGGAGCGGATATGGTCAGCAATAACACGCAACGACGTGTGTTGACGGTCATCAACTCCCAGCACCCTGGCCGTCGCGGCAATGAGGTTGTCGAACAGGTCTATCTCGTAATTGCTGTGAACACCCTGCATCACCGCAGATATGCGTTCCAGCCCCATGCCGGTGTCTACCGATGGCGCAGGCAGCTCAGTCATGGTGCCATCGGCATCGCGATTGAACTGCATGAATACGTTGTTCCAAATTTCGATGTAGCGGTCGCCGTCCTCATCCGGGCTCCCCGGAGGACCACCGGCTACATCTTCACCATGGTCATAAAAAATTTCTGTACAGGGCCCACAGGGGCCTGTGTCACCCATCGACCAGAAGTTATCCGACGCGTATTTGGCGCCCTTGTTGTCGCCGATACGCACCATGCGCTCAGCCGGAACACCAACCTCTTCATTCCATATTTTGTAGGCTTCATCATCGTCGGCATAGACCGTTACCCACAGGCGTGAGCTATCGATATTCAACCACTCCTTCGACGTTAAGAATTCCCACGCAAAGAGAATGGCATCGCGCTTGAAATAGTCGCCAAAGCTAAAATTCCCCAGCATTTCGAAGAAAGTATGATGGCGAGCGGTGTAGCCAACATTCTCCAAATCGTTGTGCTTACCCCCGGCGCGAACACAGCGCTGGCTGCTGACCGCACGGCTGTAATTGCGTTTATCGCGACCGAGGAACACGTCTTTAAATTGCACCATCCCCGCATTCGTAAAAAGCAACGTAGGGTCATTACCGGGTACCAGCGAACTACTGGCCACCGGGGTGTGTCCCTTGCTTTCAAAGTAGCGAATAAAGGCATCGCGGATAGCAGCGCTTTTCATGAACACGGTCTCACTCTGGGGTCTACATAACGACAAACGCCGGAAGACAGCTTCCGGCGGAAAGGAAAAAGTATAGCGAAATCAGCAGGCGATGTATGCGCCAACGCCCGCGACAACGGGTGAATTAGCCAAGTTTTTCATCAGCAGTCAGTGGTCGCGCCTCTGACTCCAGCATTACCGGAATACCGTCGCGCACCGGGTACGCCAAACCGCTGGCGCGGCACACCAGCTCATTGCGCTCAGCGTCGAACTCGACAGGCGCTTTGCTCACCGGGCAAACCAAGATTTCCAACAACTTTTTATCAATCATTTTCAACACTCTAAATCAAAACAACAACGCAGCCCCGGGGTGCGCTCATTCACTGACGGGCGCCAGCTCACTGGGCATCGGCCCTACCAATAGCGCTGGATCTAAACGCTGACCATGCCAGTTCATGCGCCAGTCAAGATGCGGCCCTGTCGCCCGCCCCGTTGCACCTACTTCGGCGATGGGTTGCCCAGTCTCCACCTCTTGCCCAGGCGCAACCAAAATTTTACTCAGATGGATGAACGTGGAAGAGATACCCTGGCCGTGATCGATGATCAGGGTTCCGCCCGAGTAAAACATATCATTGTGAACCAGCGTCACCACGCCGCTGTTGGGCGCGATAACGGTTGCCCCCACGGGCCTCGCCACGTCCACACCATAGTGTGGTCGACCGGGGGTGCCATTATAGACACGCTGACTCCCGAAAACACCAGTGATGGGGCCAATTAGCGGCCATTGATAGGTATTTAAAAAATCCTGCCGGTCTTCACTGCGCCGGCGCGCCTTACCCACCATGGCGGATTCCTGACGAATACGCGCCAGCACCTCTGCCGGCGGTGTCACGGTTTTCTGAGGGACCCCATTTACCCGCTGCACGGCGTATTCGCGCTGCGCTATCGCAAGTTCCTGGCTGGCACAGTCGCCGTTGTGGCACACGCGCAACGTCATTGCTGCGGGCGCATCGCGATCAAAACCGGCAACAAATACGCCATTTTCGGCCACTTTCACCGAGTGCTCTCCGAGCTCCACTCGGCTGCCAGGCGCCACTTTGCCGTGGATAAGCCCGCCCTGCATCAACTGCCCCTGCAGCTCAACGGCGCCAAGCTGCAACGATATTAGCGCGCCTATAAAGAGTGTTAACGTGCGCATATTCCCTCCTAACAATTCCTGACTCACACCATATCGCGATATTATGCGCGATTCAGCATCTCGCTTAAGGTTTTGACAACAAATGAGTCGCTATCGTCCGCCCCGTCAACGAGGCTCTCGGTACATCACCCCCGAGGGCGAGCGCGCCCTTCGTGAAGAGCTGCGTCAACTGTGGAAAGTGGAGCGCCCACAAGTCACCCAAACCGTGCACGAGGCGGCAAAGAATGGCGATCGATCGGAAAACGGCGACTATATCTACGGCAAAAAACGGTTGCGGGAAATCGACAGCCGGGTGCGCTTTCTCAGCAAACGGCTCGATGAACTCACTGTGGTCGACGAATTCCCCAGCGACCGAGAACGGGTCTTCTTCGGCGCATGGGTGTCCGTAGAGGATGAAGACGGTAACGAAAGCCATTACCGTATTGTCGGCCCGGATGAGTTTGATGTCAGCGGTGGCAAACTTTCCATGGACTCGCCGCTAGCGAAAGCCTTGCTTGGTAAGCGAGTAGATGATGAAATTTCCGTCACAGCGCCAACCGGCGAAAAGCTTTATTATATTACCGCCATTCACTACAGGCATTCTCCGCGCTGAGTCGCACACATCAACCGAGGCACATTTGCAATGCTGACACTTTCACTCTTCTGGGCATGGTTTAGCTGGAACGCCTACCACCCCTGGAAAGGTAAACCTGAGTTCATGGGCATCGTCAGCTTCATTTTTGGCATGTTAGCTGGCGAACTTGGTCTGCATATCATAACCATCAATGTGCTGCTTACGGCAGGGATTGTGTTATTCGGCGAACTCGACGGCCTCGCCGATAGCCTCGGACTGCTGATCGCCATGGCAAGCTGGCTTAGCCTGGGCTTGTTTTACTTCAGGGCGCGAAATAATGAGGCAATTATGCGTGCGGCCGTTTGCGAAGCGCTGGAGACTGACGATTATCCGCAGGCTCCCGACAACCTGCACTACACCCCCGACAGCGACCGCTTGCTAAAACCCTTCGCGTTCCGCCACCCGCGGGTCGAGCGCTTGAAGGATATTCCCTACTGCGATGTTAATGGCCGCAAGCTTCATGTCGACATCTATCGCCGCCGGGATTGCCAAAAAAATGCGCCGGTGCTGTTACAAATACACGGCGGCGCATGGATGCAAAACCTCGGCAGCAAAGAGCAGCAGGCCCTACCATTGATGACACAGCTGGCCGAAAACGGCTGGATTTGCGTTGCCGTTCAATATCGCCTGAGTCCGGCGGCAACCTTCCCCGACCATATTATCGACTGCAAACGCGCGCTGGTCTGGACCAAAGATCACATCGCCGATTACGGTGGTGATCCCGACTTTATCGTTGCCACGGGCGGCTCTGCTGGTGGTCATTTAAGTAGTCTGTTAGCACTGAGTGCTAACGCCGCCGAGTTTCAGCCGGGCTTTGAAGAGCGCGACACTCAGGTGCAAGCCTGCATCCCGTTTTACGGGGTCTATGATTTTCTGAACAGCAAGGCACAACGGCACAACGAAGGTTTAGAACAGTGGCTGGCTGAGCGCGTGATTAAGAAGACGCGTAGCGAGGGCGGCGAACTGTGGCGCAGCGCCTCACCCGTGTCATGGATACATGAAGATGCACCACCCTTTCTTATTATTCACGGCGAAGCGGACACACTTGTACCGGTGAAAGAGTCGCGTGAGCTCTATGCAGAGCTGAAGGCCAGCTCGAAAAACCCCGTGGCCTACGCCGAACTGCCCGATGCTCAGCACGCCTTCGACTTGGTGATCTCGCTGCGAAGCCAAATTGTGGTCAATGCCCTCTGCGACTATTGCCACTGCCTTCACCAGCGCTACCTGGCGCAAGCCGAAAAGACGACCGCAACGCTCAGCGATGAAACCAGCCCGGCGTAAACCGGGCTTTAGCGCGAGCCCCTAAAACGGGTTCCAGCTGGCTTTTTTGCTGTACTGCAAATACCCAACATTGGCGCCGCTACGCAGACCAACACCCGTGCGGATAGGCGCCAATACGATGTCGCCACTGCGCTGGTAATTCACCCCGACACCGGCCGCAACATAAATACTCCCTTCCACGCCCGGGAAGCGCTGATACAAACGCTCGACGTCGTCAAGCTGATAAACCAGCGTAAAAACCTTGGAGGCATTTGCCCCGAGATCAAATCCGATGGAAGGCCCCTGCCAAAATATCGCGCGCACCTCCCCACCAAGGGTTTGCAATTCACCGCGGCCGTAGCGCACACCAACCCCCAGCGCTGCAGAGACCTCTTCGCCAACAATAATGGCGTTGGGCTCACCTTGTTCGGCAAAAACCTTTTCGACCGCCTTTGCCAACCCCTCGCTTGTTTCGCCGAAAAACAACCCGGCTTTTTCCATTACCTGCTCGCGACTGAAGCCCTTGGTGGACTCTTCCGCATGGGCACCCGCCAGCGTTGACAGCATGACAACCAAAGCAGCAAATACCCCCCTGCTCCACCGCATTATCTGTTTCATACGACCTCCTCTTAGGCGCCTATCAAGGGCCCTGTCTTGCCGCCGGCGGCTATTACCGACAACGGTGTTTATATCTCACTGGGCGGCAGGCACTCAAGCAACGTCCTCCAACAGCCCTCATACTTCAGCAACAAGGCGTGCAGTTTTAGCAGCGCAGCGACGCTGATAGCATCGGTAATCTCCCCGGAAAGCGCCATGTCTATTACCTCGGTCAAGGGTAGACGCCGGATTTCGAGCTCCTCGCAGGGCTCCGGCGCGCTTTCCCCAGGCGTTAGGCCCCGCGCAACATAAAGCTCCGCCACTTCATCGGTGCAGGAATTACTGGTGTGCAGCGTCATCAATGAGTGCAGCGCCGTCGCACGCAGGCCGGTCTCTTCAGCCAGCTCGCGCAGCGCTGCCTCCGGCGCGGAGCTGCCGAGAGGGCAACCGCCCTCAGGTATCTCCCAACTGTAAGCTTGCAGCGGGTAGCGATATTGACCCACCAACCAGGTGTAGCCCTGCTCATCTACCGGTATCACGCCCACCGCGCGGTTCTTAAAGCAAACTTTCCCGTAGATGCCCGGCGTGTTTCCCGGCGTGGTCACCTCGTGATGCTCAAGCCGCAGCCACGGATTCTCGTAGACATTCTTACTGTGATGCAGCCGCCAGGGCCCAATGGTCACTGACTGTTTTTTATCTCTCACGACGACTCGCTTAGCAGGGGGTGTATTCGGCGCTGAAACGATGGCAGTAGCTGCTCATCAAACCAAGGATTTTGCTTAAACCAACGGATATTTCTTGGCGAGGGATGCGGAAGACTGATAAAGCGCCCGTCTAGCGACTGGTTTCGCACGCGTTCAGTGAGGTTTTTCTCGTCATCACCGGCATAGCGCTTCTGAGCATACCGGCCGATTAGCAGCACAACCTCTATTTGCCGCATCTGCCGCAATAGGCGCTCATGCCATGTTGGCGCGCACTCGGGGCGAGGCGGCAAATCGCCACTCTTGCCCTTGCCGGGGTAACAAAAGCCCATCGGCAGAATACCGAGGCGCGCGTCGCGATAGAATTGCTCTCGATCGATATTTAACCAGCCGCGAAGGCGATCACCTGAAGGGTCATCCCAGGGCAGCCCGCTATTGTGCACTTTTAGCCCCGGGGCCTGCCCGATAATAAGAATTCGAGCCTCTGGCGCGACCCGCAGAACCGGGCGCGGACCAAGAGGCAGCGCCGATTCACAAAGACGGCATGCCGCTACTTCATTAAGTAACTGTTGAAGGTTCTCCATAGCCGCATTTTGCAGTCGAATGCATATGGCGGCAAGGGAACAGCATTAGCTAGGGGGCCGCAATATCCAACGAATCCAGGGTCTCGACTGACAAACGGCCTGTCGCCAATCCCTTCTCCAGCTGAAAACTGTGAATAGCGGTACGTGTGCGTTTACCGAGAATGCCATCGGCATAGCCCGCATCAAAGCCGCGCTCGTTCAGGGCTCGCTGAACATCGCGAATTCTGGCTTCACTTGCGTCGCGTTTGCAAAGAATTTGCCGCCACACCAAGGTCTCATCGGCAATTTTTTCACGATAACTGTAGCGCTCATACACAGCAGGCACCTTAATGCGCTTGACCTTTGCCGGCTCGACAACGTGCTGCACGCGCACCGTTTTGGTTGTTGCAGGCACCTTCACCTCAATGGTGTGTTCTGGCTTGTCGATTACCCGCTTTTTCACCGTCTCGAAAACGGCGGGCTCAACAACGCGGCGGTACACGGCTGGGCGCTTCAACACCTGGCGCTCGACTCGGCGGTACTTGGCGGGCACCTCCACCAAATGGAGAATCTCGCCGCTGTCTTCATCAATCTTTTCTACCGCACCGCGCCCCGGGCGCCACACCGACTCTGCCGGCTTGCTCAGAATTTTCTCTGTTACTGTCTCGTATTCAGCCTCAGACACCAATTCTTGGCGAACCCTGGCGGGAAGCACCTGCGTCTTTTCTTCAACCCATTTATAGGTCGCAGGAACCACCTTTAATTGCGTGTAGGCCTCGCTCACCACAACCTTTTCTTCGCGCCACTCCGTTTTGGCGGGCTGCATCTCCAGTTTTTCACTGGACTCCTTCACCACCCGAGTGGCCTCGCGATCAATAAATTTTGGCGGCAACAGCATTCGAGCATAACAAGCGCCCGTCTGTGCATCGGGCGGCATTGCCGATAGCGCGCTACCACCATCTCGTGCCTTGAGCTTTTCAATCTGGATCAACGCATCCGCCAGCGCGGTTTCCAGAGAGGCAACACGCTGGCCACCTTGCTCGACGGGTGTGCGACCACCCCGGTAGTTCGGGGCCATCACACAGGCACTGCAAACAGCGGCGATCAATACGGCAAGCGTGGCACTGCGAATCACTCTATTCTCCTATTGACTAGGGCCCACACACCTAACGAGCGAGCTATGTTTACGGCATTTTATAACGAATTTATTTAGCTTATCGACCGCAATTTCCACAATTCGCTAAACCACACAATAAACCGCCTGAATGCGGCGATCTCCAAGGAAAATATCGCAGCTGGCGGCAATAATGCCGGGGAAATTTCAACCACAATATGCTTTAATGAGCGCGCTTTTTTTGAACGCAGGCGCCTTGCAATAATGACCCACTCTCTCAAGCAACTTAGTGACTCAGGTGAATTTCAACAGCGGCACATCGGCCCCAACGAAGAGCAAGTTCGCGCTATGCTCAACAGCTTGGGCAGCAGCTCGCTAGCGACATTAATCAGCGAAACTGTTCCCGCCTCCATCTTGCGTGACTCACTGCCGCTGCCCGACGGGGTCAGCGAACAAGATGCACTCAATGAGTTGGCCAGTATTGCCGCCAAGAACACCATTGCCCGTTCTTATATTGGTATGGGTTACTACGACACCCATACTCCCAAGGTCATTCTGCGCAACGTACTGGAAAACCCGGGTTGGTACACCGCGTACACACCCTACCAGCCGGAGATCGCACAAGGGCGCCTAGAGGCGTTGCTGAATTTCCAACAAATGGTGATCGACCTCACCGGACTGGATCTCGCCAATGCATCGCTGCTGGACGAAGCTACCGCTGCCGCAGAAGCCATGGCGATGTGCAAGCGCGCTGCGCGGAAAAACAAAAGTGATGTATTTTTCGTCGACCAGCACTGCCACCCACAAACAATCGCGGTACTTAAAACGCGCGCCGACGCGCTCGGCCTCGAAATCGTCGTCGGCGACGCCTTTAGCGATCTGGAAGCGCAGCCCTGCTTCGGCGTGCTAGTTCAATACCCACAGACAGGTGGTGAAATTCGTGACCTGCGGGGACTTTGCCAGCTCGCGCAGGAGAAAGACTGCCTTAGCGTGGTCGCTGCCGACCTTCTCAGCCTGATGCTACTCACACCGCCAGGCGAACAGGGTGCCGATATTGTCGTTGGCAGCGCTCAGCGCTTTGGCGTACCCATGGGCTTTGGAGGTCCCCACGCAGCCTTCTTTGCAACCAAAGACAAGCATAAGCGCTCCGTACCTGGCCGCATCATTGGTGTGTCGGTAGACAGCCGCGGAAAACCAGCACTGCGCATGGCCATGCAAACCCGCGAGCAACATATCCGCCGTGAAAAGGCCACGTCCAATATTTGTACCTCGCAGGCGCTGCTGGCCATTATGGCGGTGTTTTACGCCATTTATCATGGTCCTGAGGGGCTTCGCCGAATCGCACTTCGCGTCAATCGCTCTACCGCCATACTCGCATCGGGCCTCAAGCAGCTCGGTTTCGACTGCAACACCCATTTCTTCGACACGCTAACGATCGCCTGTGGCGAGCGCAGCAGTGAGTTGGCCGACAAAGCAGAGGCACTGGGCCTTAACTTCCGGCGCAACCGCGACAGCCTCGGCATCAGCCTGGATGAAACCACTCGCAGCGAAGATATCGAGCAAATTTGGTCAGTATTTGCAGCAGACCAATCGCTACCCAGCGTAGCGGATATCGACAGTCAGCTCGGCGAATTGCCGGGAATACCGGTGGATATGCAACGCCACACCAGCGTTCTTGAACACCCGGTCTTTAATAGCTACCACTCCGAAACGGAAATGCTGCGCTATATGAGCCGCCTGGAGCGCAAGGACATTGCGCTTAACCACTCGATGATCGCCCTCGGCTCCTGCACCATGAAACTCAATGCCAGCAGCGAGATGATCCCGGTTACCTGGCCTGAGCTGGGGCGCATTCACCCCTTTGCCCCCGCAAATCAGATAACGGGCTACCTGCAGCTGGTTGATGAATTAGAAAAACAACTGGTGGAATGCACAGGCTACGACAAGTTTTCCATGCAGCCGAATGCGGGCTCTCAAGGCGAATATGCCGGACTGCTTGCCATCCGCCGCTACCATGAAAGCCGCGGCGATGCGCAGCGCGACATCTGCCTGATCCCGAGCTCAGCACACGGCACGAACCCCGCGTCAGCAGCGATGGCAAGTATGCGTGTGGTGATCGTCAACTGCGATGAACTGGGCAATGTTGATGTCGCGGATTTGCGGCAAAAAGCCGAGCAACACCGCGACGAGCTCGCCGCACTGATGGTGACCTACCCCTCTACTCACGGCGTTTTCGAAGAAGGCATTCGCGAAATTTGCGACATCGTTCACGAGCACGGTGGCCAGGTTTACGTGGACGGCGCCAATATGAATGCCCTGGTCGGCCTTGCCGCTCCAGGCCATTTTGGTGCCGACGTATCGCACCTCAATCTACACAAGACCTTTTGTATTCCCCACGGTGGTGGCGGCCCAGGCATGGGACCTATCGGTGTTAAAGCCCACTTGGCTCCCTTTCTGCCCAATCACCCTGTACAGCCGATTGATGGCCTGGATAGCGAAAACGACACTGTATCGGCAGCCACCTACGGCAGCGCCAGCATCCTGCCTATCTCCTGGATGTATATCCGCATGATGGGCGGCGCCGGACTTCGCCGCGCCACGGAAGTTGCGATTCTTAACGCCAACTACATGGCCAAGCGCCTGGCTGACCACTACCCCATCCTTTATACGGGCAAACGCGGTCGCGTCGCCCACGAGTGCATTATCGACCTGCGCCCCTTAAAAGAAAGCAGTGGCATCAGCGAAGAAGACGTTGCAAAACGTTTAATGGATTATGGTTTTCACGCCCCAACCATGTCCTTCCCGGTGCCCGGCACACTCATGATCGAGCCGACTGAAAGCGAAGCCAAGGCCGAACTCGATCGCTTCTGCGATGCCATGATCCACATTCGCAAGGAAATTGCGCGCGTGAAAGCCGGCCAGCTTCCCGCTGACGACAACCCTCTCGTTAATGCACCGCACACGCAAGCCGATATCATCAGCAGTGACTGGGCGCGCGCCTACAGTCGCGAAGAAGCCGCATGGCCCGTTAACGACTTGAGAGAGTCGAAGTATTGGCCAACGGTCAATCGTATCGACAATGTCTACGGCGACCGCAACTTGATCTGCTCCTGCCCGCCGGTAGAGAGCTATCGATAAACCCCTTCCTCGCCCCACTCAAAAAGCCAAGAGTGGGGCGAACTCCCCATACCCACTCTCTGCAATACCGCGATAGGACGAGCCAAAACCACACACGGTAAGGCAAACTCTCCATCAGCTTGCGACATTGCCTAAAATCGCTTTTGTAACAGCGACATAGCAGTCGTTTAGCCCTAAAATAGCGCCAATCAAGAGTCTAAACGTGCATAGGTCACAGAAATTTTTGGCCTTTTTGCTCTAACATCTCACTTTAGAGGTGACGACTGTTGTTTTTACCTACAACATCCGTAAAACTACGTAACCTTAAGCGCACACCCATTTCCTGTTGTACCAGCTTGACTCTCCGGGAGGGGAATACATGAAAAGCATAAAAATAGCGATGTCGCTCGTTTTCGCATCGTTCTTACTCGCAGCGTGTGGAGGCGGTGGCGATGCCCGCAGCCCCGACCGCCCGGGATTAACCATAGACCCTGAAACCCTCCGCATGGAGTTCGTCAACAACGTCTCGACCTTACCGGGCACCGGTAACAGTCGCATTTCTGTACGCATGCTCGCGCTGCGCTCCGACGGTATTAACAAGAACGTCGGCCCAGAAATGGTTATTACCGACCAGGTTCGCTGGCAGTTGAGTGCGAATCTTGGCTCTCCCGAAAAAGCTGAGCTCGACGTCAATGACGATGGCTCTCCGAAATTCCGCGACACCGTTAGAGACGGCAAGGTACAGGATATTCTTAACCGGGTGCAGATGGGCGTTGACGATGCGACCATCAATGCAACGATAACCGGTATCTTTACTAAATCCGGCAAAACCTTCAGCAAGACCCTGCCCTTCACCGTGGTTCCACCCACGCCGGCAGGCAGCCCCAAGATTGTGGGCAAAGAGCTAATTTTGCTCGACCCGCTGATTGAAAACGACTCGGAAACAACGAACTACCGCTTACTGCAGTACTTCACCAATACGCCGATTCCCGAAAATATTACCGATACCGTCTATATTTGCAGCAGCGATACAACGCTGGCTGAACCATCAGCCGACCAACCTGTTGCGCTCAATGGTTCGGTTCCCGTTACTTACAAAAGCCCCTTTACCAGCGATGGCAATAATGCCGAGCGTCAGGTAACCCTGTTTGCCGTTGACGCCGACAGCAATCCCAATGGCTGTGTCGGTGCAACATCGGATGGCATTCGTGAGCTAACGGTAACGATGAAGCCAGCAACCTTTGCCAAGGTGGATATCTGTGCAATCATCAACCCAGATACCGCGGCCTGCGATGCGGGCGGTGTATTAGCACAGGATTCAATTGCCAGCTGTAAAGGCCTGGATTCAAACAGCATTAGCGTGCCTGCGGCACAGCGCCTGCAGTTCGTAGCGCGCCTCACCTACAACAACGTGCAAAACCCAGGTCAAACCCTGCAGGTTTACCAGTGCAGCGACAACGGCAATGACGTTTGGAGCGCACGTGACGGTGACCTTATTTACAGCACCGACCCGAAAGTCGATCCCAAAGAAGGCTTTGCGGTAACCGTTGACGGCGCCACCTATGACGACCTGAAAGCGTCTGGCGGTATTGCCCTGACCAGCGTGGTAACCGGTAACTTTGGCAACAACGTTCCCGACCTGGCTGACACGCTCGAGCTGAATCTGGTTGGTCCACGTGTTGATGAACTGAAAATCGAACGTGTAGACGGCCTGAATAATGACACCAATGGCCCAGATACGCTGTATGTGAACAGCTTCCTGGACGGAATCGAGTACCGCGCACTGTGTAAGTTCACCGAACTTGCCGGCGGCACCGGCGCCTTTGAGGCCTGCCCCAACGGTCTGATCGAGTGGGAGTCTAGCGTTCCCACAACGGCGCTTCCTGTGCCCGACACCTCAGTTAACACCACGCTTACTGCCCAAGCTGGCGCCGCAGAGGGCCCACTGGAACTCAAGCTGACCTACTTTGGCAGTGATGAGCCGGTTTCCGTTACTCGCCCCGTGAACGCTGTTGACCCCGGCGCATTGACTGAGCTGCGTCTGTTCATGGTTCCCAATGCGACTGAACCAGACACCCTTGCAGACGACGAATTCGCCTGTGTCGGTCGCGATGACCTGGTTGAGTCTCTGGAAGACGGCGAACAGTTTGTTCGCGGCGGCCAGCAATTCGAGGCCTATGCCAACTTCAGCAATTTGCAAGGCTCGACAGCGCTGCCCACCGAGGGCGATCTGCTTGGCGCAGGCAATGACTCAACAACCCGCCTGCTGCGAGTCACCGATCAAAGCCGCATTGCATTTACCGCTATCCCCGGTTTCTGGAGTGGCGACTTTGCAGATCCCGCAGCCTGCCAGACAGCGGTGACCGACAGCGTTCCTCTCGAAGATATTACCGACGCGACGGGTGGCTTTATTCTGACGCCCGCTGCTGCGGCGGCAAGCTTCGACCCGAACCAGAAAGGTCGTTTGCGCTCCGACGGTTTGCTGCGTCTCAGTACTGTCTGTGTTCAGGCCCAGGCCGATACCGACTCAGATAGTACATTCGAAACGCAATCCGTCGATGGCGCGAGCGTTTTGGTACTGCCAGCGGCTGATGACAATCTGCTCACTTTCTCGAATGAGCTGTGTAGCGTCCTGGAGCCCGTACTGACCCTAAGCTCGCTTCCCGGTGTTGGCTTTGAAACGCCAGGAATCATTTTGCCTGTTATCTACGGCGTTAGCTTAGTAGCTGATCCGTTGCTTGCTACGCTTATTCAAAATGATGACGGCGGCACCATCCCTGCCGAAGCCATTGTGGAAGCTTTGATAACCGGTGATTTCAGTACGCTGGATCCCTCGGCACCCGACCTCGGCGCAGGCTTAGGCACACTGACCAATGCCCTGTTGACTGGCGGCCCACTGCCTGTAGGCCTTGGCGACCTTGTTGACGTTGTTGACGCCTGCTTGGTTGCTCCTGTTACCTCCGTAGTCGGCGGCCTTTTGGATACATTGCTTGGCTTCAACATCGAAGATTTCCAAAACTTCGATGAGACGTTCTACGACGATTGCATAAACCTCTTCGGAGATTTGGCACCATAATAAAAAAGGATGAAGCGCGGCCTCTGGGCCGCGCTTTGCCATTGGGTAGTTACTAGGAGAAACTAAATGAAACTGCGTACTCTTGCGCTTGCGATGGCTGCTACGGCGTTGACCTCGCCCCTGCTCGCCGACAGCAGCGATGAAGAATCGGTGTATGATGACCGCTGGCGTGGCCACGTTATGCTCGGCGCAACCGTTGCCGACGACGAAGATTACGACAATGGCGGTATAGGCAAGATTGGTATCGGTAAACCGATCAACCGCTACATCATGATCGACGCCCACATGAACTACGGCGAGCTTAAGACCAGCAAGAACGATGTCTATGAGCGTGCCGCCGCTGGTGTCGATATTCTCTTTTTCCCCTTCGGCGCCTTCGAGCTGGATGCCAGTGCCCTGCAGCCCTACTTCGGCGTTGGCGCGACCTACCACGAAATTGAATTCGTTGGGGACATCGAATCCGACTTCGGCAACGATGCCGTTGCAGGTTTTACTTATGACCTTGGCGGCGCGGCACTGCGTGCAGAAGCCCGCTACCAGATCGACAAAATCAACGAGAAAGACATCCTCGTTGACGATTACTTCTACACCTACGCCTTTATGCTGGGTGTCTCGGTACCCTTTGGCGACGAGCCACTGCCCTACAACTATGATAGTGACGGCGATGGTGTGCCCGATCGCATCGACAAATGCCCCAACACACCGCGCGGCACGCCCGTTGACTCTAACGGCTGCCCGTTAGATAGCGACGGCGATGGTGTTCCCAACTTCCGTGACAAGTGTCCAAACACCCCACGTGGCGCCAAAGTAAATGTCCACGGCTGCTCTATCGACGATGACCGCGATGGCGTGCCCAATGATATTGACCAGTGCCCAGGCACTCCCCTTGGCGTACCCGTTGATGTTCGCGGTTGCCCGCTCGACAGCGACAACGATGGCGTACCCAACAAGATCGACCAGTGCCCAGGCACGCTGCCCGGAATGAAAGTGAATTCCCGCGGCTGTGTGATCTCACAAAAAGTCGATATCGATGGCGTACACTTCGAATTTAACAAAGCTCGTCTGATGCTTGATTCGAAGACCGTACTGGATAATGTCGCCAAGGCCCTGAACAACGAGCCAGACGTTAGCATTATCATTGCGGGTCACACTGACTCTGTAGGTAGCGATGCTTACAATAAGCGCCTGTCGCAAGAGCGCGCCCAGTCAGTGGTCGACTACTTGATTAGCAAGGGTATTGAAAGCAGCCGCCTGCGCGCGGTGGGTTACGGCGAAAGCAAACCCGTTGCCGACAACTCCACCGACGAGGGCCGTGAGCGCAACCGTCGCGTAGAGCTGCAGGTGAATAGCCCGAACCGCTAATCGCAGCACAAGCAATATTGTAAGGGGCCCCAGGCCCCTTTTTTTGTGTCCGCAAACCGCCCTATCTGAAAATTTTATCCACTCGCGTTACACTGCGCGCTGCCGTATTCAAGCTACACTCTAAGAGTATTGTGCAGACAGCCATTGTCAGTCATCGGCAATATCAATACGCGACACATCAGCTCGCGCGAAACCGTCTCGGTGAATACCTGTTCGCCAGGCATCCGTGGAAAACCGAACAAGGAGCCCGCTCCCCATGTCAGAACCAGGACGCCGTGTTGACCTCTCCCAAATTAACCCCCCGGTTTTTTTCGGTTCGGTCATTCTAATTTTTGCCATTGTTATCTTTGGCGCTAGTACTCCCGATATAGCCGGGAAAGTGTTCAGCAGCACCCAAAGCTGGATTGTTGATAGCTTTGGCTGGCTTTACCTCTTGGCCGTGGCAATCTTTTTATTCTTCTCTTTGTATCTGGCGCTTAGCCGCTACGGCAGTATTCGCCTCGGACCAGAACACTCCCAGCCGGACTTTAGCTACGGCTCGTGGTTTGCCATGCTATTTTCCGCAGGTATGGGTATCGGCTTACTGTTTTACGGCGTCGCCGAACCCGTGCTGCACATGAGCTCACCACCACAGGGAGAAGGGCAGACTATCGAAGCCGCTCGCGAAGCGATGGCAACCACCTTCTTTCACTGGGGGCTGCACGCCTGGTCGATTTACGCGGTAGTCGGTCTGTCACTGGCCTATTTTGGTTTTCGCCACCGCTTGCCACTCACATTACGCTCCGCGCTATTTCCAATTATCGGCGAGCGCATGAACGGACCATTGGGCCACGCCGTCGACATCTTCGCGGTGCTCGGAACCATGTTTGGCGTGGCAACATCGTTGGGGCTCGGTGTGATGCAAGTAAACACCGGGCTCAACTACCTCTTTGGGCTCACTATCTCAACCCCGGTACAAATTGGCCTGATTGTCGCGATTACCGGCTTCGCGACTGTCTCGGTTGTTGCCGGTCTTGATGCCGGCATCCGCCGGCTAAGCATACTCAATGTGATGCTGGCCGCCGTGCTAATGGTCTATATGGCCGCGAGTGGCCCGACACAGCACCTATTCCAGGCACTCGTTCAAAATACCGGCCACTACCTCGACACCCTGGTCAATAAAACCTTTAACCTCTATGCCTATGAGCCCACTGACTGGATGGGGGCGTGGACACTCTTCTACTGGGGCTGGTGGATCGCGTGGTCCCCCTTTGTCGGCATGTTCATTGCTCGCGTATCTCGAGGGCGAACCATTCGCGAATTTGTGATGGGTGTGCTCTTCGTGCCAGTCGGTTTCACATTCGTGTGGATGACGCTGTTTGGCAACACCGCTATCGCACTGGACTTTGGCATTGCCGACGGCGCCATTTCGGCAGCCGTCAATAGCGATGTCACCACTGCCGTCTTCAAGGTCTTTGAATACCTACCACTGGGCACTGTGGCGTCGCTGCTGGCCACATTGCTGGTAATCACCTTCTTCGTGACCTCTTCTGATTCCGGCTCGTTGGTGATCGACATCATCACCTCAGGCGGCAATCACGAACCGCCGGTCTGGCAGCGGGTATTCTGGGCGGTAACGGAAGGCGTCGTAGCAGCTGTGTTACTGCTGGCTGGAGGGCTATCGGCCCTGCAAAGTGCGGCCATTGCCAGCGCCCTGCCCTTCACCTTTATCATGCTGATTATTTGCTATGGCCTGTTCAAAGGCTTGCGACTGGAAGCCCTAAAGCTGGACGCCCGCAACCAATCCGACCTCAGTGTGACCAATGGCGAAGTCCCCTGGCAGGTTCGCTTGAAGCGTATGGTGACCTTCCCAGGAAAAGAGAAAGCCAAAGCATTTCTTAATTCAGAGGTTTTGGATGCCTTCAGTGCTGTGAGTAAAGAGTTGGCAAAACACGACCGTGAATGTCGAGTACAACGCGAGGCCGATAGTATTCAACTCAAGGTCTACCACGGCGATGAGGAAACCTTCCGCTACGGTGTATTTCTCAGCAGTCATATCGCGCCGGGGTTTGTGGTTTCCGATCTCCATATGGATGAAAGCAAGCAGCGCCATTTCTACCGCCTGGATGTTCACCTGACAGAAGGTGCTCAGCACTACGACATCATGGACTACACACGCGAGCAAATTATTAGCGACATCCTCTCGCAATATAACTCTCACCTGCTGTATCTAGATATGGCCCGCGCGGATAACACAACCATTGACCCCAAAAGTCAGGAGACACTCACATGAAAAAGCGCTTAGCGAGTGCCGCTTTATGCTGCGTTCTGCCACTAACGGCGACAGCGGAAAGTGATATTACTGTTGGCGGCGCGGTGCGCTTCCAATACAGCTTTGAAGACTACGACGACGGCAACCGCCAACGTGTGGGCGACATCGACCTGGACACGGTACGCATCAATTTTGATGGCAGTGTCGACAATATCCTGCTTTCCGCCGAGCTGCGCTACTACGAGTATATGGAAGTGGTCCACCACGCCTGGCTTGGCTATCAAATAAACCCTGAGTGGCAAGCACAGCTGGGTATCACTCAGCTACCTTTCGGCAACCTTCCCTACAACTCCCACAGTTTTTTCTTCAGCAGTAATTACTATTTGGGGCTGGAAGATGACTACGACTTCGGCATTAAATTTCTCTACCAAGGCGAGCATCTAGAAAGCCAAATTGCGCTGTTTAAGAATGATGAACAAGGCGGCATTGACGGCTACGTTGACAATCGCAGTGACCGCTACTCTTACGACATTGTCGGCAGCCGCCAGGCCGGCCAGGGCATCTATGACGCCCCCAGCGCTTCGGGTGCACTGGCCGAAACCAACACGCTGGTGTGGCGGGTCGCGAGCGACCTGCTGGATCAGCCCAACGACAGTCTGCAAGTGGGATTCTCTGCCCTGCACGGCCAGCTCCATGACGACCAGGAGACCTCTGCAGGCGACTACAGCGCCTTCGCTCTGCATATGAATGGCCAGTTCGGAGCGTGGAATCTGCAGCTCACCAGCGGTCATTATGAATACAACCCGGACGATGGATCGGAGCTTATGGTGGTGGGTGCCTACTCCTTCTTTGATACTATCGCCGCGTCGGCCGACATCCACAGTGCTAATATCGCCTATCGCTTTGATACGCCTGTAGACGGCATTGACGCTATCAACGTCTACTTAGACAACAGCGTCGTCAGTGGTAAGTCCGCCGACCTCGACGACACGCGCATGCATGTCCTGGGAGCCTCAGTTAGCAAAGGTAGCCTATTCACCTATATCGATTTGATACACGGTGAAAACCAGCCGTTTATTGGCAGTAGCATGGCCGCCAATGCCGGCAACAGCAACACGCGCTTTAACATCAACGTCGGCTTCTATTTTTAGCCGCCACGCGAACAGCTGCCCGAAATAAAAAAGCCCCACGGTGACATCACCGCGGGGCTTTTATTTTTTTAAAGGCGTCTAATTAACCTTCGATCTGATAGTAGTCCATCAGAATCTGAGCCACTTCAGGGCGTGAAAACTCTGGTGGTGGCGCAATGCCATTACCCAGCATTTCACGAACCTTAGTGCCGGACAGCAATACGAAGTCCTCTTTATTGTGATCCGGCGCATCGCGCATCATCACCACTTTATTCAACTTCTTCGAGTAAGCTGTGTGGTCGGCGCGGTAGATATCAATTTCCAACGCCCCTTCAGGTACTTTCTCATCGAAAATTGTCTGCGCATCGAAACCACCGTAGTAGTCACCCACACCGGCGTGGTCGCGGCCAACAATCAAGTGCGTACAGCCACAGTTCTGGCGGAACACCGCGTGCAATACCGCCTCGCGTGGGCCGGCGTAGAGCATGTCGAAACCGTAGCCGGTAATCATTACCGTGTTCTTGGGGAAGTAAACTTCAACCATTTTGCGGATCGCCGCATCACGCACGTGAGCGGGGATATCTCCGGCCTTCAATTTACCGAGCAACATGTGAATAAGGATGCCATCGGTACCCAGGTCTTCCATCGCCATGCGGCACAGCTCTTCGTGCGCGCGGTGCATTGGGTTACGCGTTTGGAAAGCAACCACTTTTTCCCAGCCACGCTCTGAAATCTCGTTACGAATTTCAACTGCCGTGCGGAAAGTATCCGGGAAGTCAGCCTGGAAGTAGCTGAAGTTAAGCACTTGGATCGGGCCTGACAGCAAGGCATTGCCCAAAGACTTGAAGGTCTTCACACCGGGGTGCTCAGCATCCAAGGTGCCAAAGATGTTCTCAGCCATGAAGTCGATCTGCTCGTCGCTAACCGACTCAACAGCGTCTACATCCATAATCGCCAATACGGGATTGCCCTCAACATTGGGGTCGCGCAGCGCGATTCGGCTTCCCGCTTCAATGCCTTGCGCATCTTGCACCAGGTTAACAACGGGCACGGGCCAAAACAGGCCTTCTGCGGTGTGAAGCTTCTCAGCCACACTTAGAGAGTCTGCCAGGTTCATGTAGCCAGTCAGCGGGGTGAAGTACCCGGCACCCAGCATCACCGCGTTAGCCGCAGCGGCAGAGCTTACAATAATAGAAGGCAGGGTTTCCGCCTCGGCATTGAGTGCGTGGTGTTTCTCGGTGTCGTAAACAAACAGCGGCTTAAGTTCATCAGCGCCATGGGGCTTAATCATCATAAAACTCCGTAATTTGGTGGTGTCTTCTCGTTCAGTTGCTGATCAAATTGGGCTTAAATAATGCCGCGCTCTTTCAGCATATTCAGCAGAACCTCTACTTCTTCGTCCAGGCTCAGCTCGTGGCTATTGAGAACCAGTTCTGGGCTTTCCGGTGCCTCGTAGGGGTCATCAATACCAGTGAAGTTTTTGATCTCACCTGCACGGGCTTTCTTATACAGGCCTTTGGGGTCGCGCTCTTCAGCCACTTCCAACGGCACGTTCACGTATACCTCGATGAACGCCATATCGCTCTCGTCATGCAGCGCGCGCACCGCGTCGCGATCTTCGCGGTAAGGGCTGACAAAACTGCTCAGTACTATTACGCCTGTGTCGACAAATAATTTTGACACTTCACCAATGCGGCGAATATTTTCTGCGCGATCTTCTGCACTAAAGCCCAGATTCTTGTTAATACCCATGCGGATATTGTCGCCATCCAGGCGATAGCAAAGGTGACCCTGCTGCATCAGCGCTTTTTCCAACGCCACGGCCACAGTACTCTTGCCGCTGCCAGACAAGCCGGTGAACCACAGCGTGGCACCTTTTTGCTTCAACAGTGCATTGCGGTCTTCACGGCTAACTTCGCCGTCGTGCCAGTGAACATTCGTAGCCTTCACTTCGGTCATGGTGATCTCCACACTTGAGATAGCGTCAAAAGTAGACCAGCCGAACCGGCCAGTCAGAATTGGCGGCAATGATACGACTGCCCCACCAACAAGTAAAACGGCTTATTGCTATACTCAGTATCGATTTTTTCGATAGCGGGAATAGCGCGAACACGCTACGCTTAGCCTATGAACTACAGTCTGCGCCAACTCAGTATCTTCCTCGCCGTCGCCCGCCATGAAAACGTATCCAAGGCCGCGGCTGAGCTTAGCCTGTCTCAATCTGCGGCCAGCGCAGCGCTGCAAGCCTTGGAGCGAAACTACGGCGTGTCGCTGTTTGAGCGCCAGGGCAACAAACTGTCGTTAAACCCGGTCGGCCACAGCCTGCGCAAAGAGGCGGAAACACTGTACGCGCACGCACAGCAGTTTGAGCAACTGCTGCAACGCCACGGCGAGTTCGGGCACTTGAAGGTCGGCGCCAGCTTTACCATTGGCAACCATCTGGTGGTGCGCTATCTCGCCGACTACCTGAGCCACTACCCCGATGCGGATGTTGAACTCGACACGGCCAATACCCCCGAGATCGTTCAGAAGGTCCTCAATTACGAGGTCGACGTTGGCATGATCGAACGGGAGGTTCAGCACAGAGAGCTGGAGTTGATCCCCTGGATGGAGGATGAGCTGATCGTTTTCTGCAGCGCCGCGCATCCCCTTGCCAAGCAGCAAAGCCTTAGTAACAAAGACATAAAAAGTGCTCGGTGGATTTTGCGCGAACCGGATTCAGGCGCGCGACACACCTTCGACAGAGCACTGGCAGGGCTGCTGCCGGAAATTAATATTTACCGGGAATTTCGCCACAACGAGGCGATAAAAAGCGCCGTGGAGTCGGGCCTGGGTATTGGCTGCCTATCACAGGTGGTACTGCAAAATGACTTTCGCAACGGCACCCTGGTGCCACTTAAATTGGCGCGTCGGGATATGCGCCGCCGCTTTTACTTCGCCCTGCCAAAAAAGCGGCACGACAAAGCGGCAGTGAACTACTGGATAGAACTCTGCCGCCGCCAACGCTAGTCGCCGCGTTAAAGGTATTTGGCGCGGTAGTCGGCAAACATCGCTTTCAACTGCGACTCGGTAAAACCGAATTGCGCTAGCGTGTACTCATGGGCGGGACGTGCGTCGCGTTTATTGTCCTCACGGTAACGCTCCATGGCATCGCGTGCCTCATCGGTGAATGCCATACCAATAAATTGATACACCGACTCCATGCTCTTCAGCGGGTCGCTAATCGTGTCTTTGTACCACACGTCGAGAAAAGCGTCGGGATATTGCTCCCGTGTTTCCATGGTGTGCAACGTACCCCGGGCGTATTTCTTCGCCCATTGTTCGCCTACCACGGTTGGGTCCACATCGTCGCTACCCATAATCCACAGGTTGTAGTTCATACTGGCTGCCGACGGAATGGTTTGCAGCGGGTCGCGGTGGGTCTGCACGATTTTGGCGTCGGGAAAAACCTTCAACAAGACAGCGATATGATGCAAGTGATGAGGTGTTTTCAGCAACCAGCGTTCAGCCTGTTGGCCGTTGCGTTTTTTCTGCCACTGCAAAAACTGCAGCATGCGCTTCAAATACTCATAGGCTGGGGTATTGTCGTGGTTGTCGTTCCACTCCCCGTAACTGGGAACATTGCAAAACGCGTCGGGGATCGTGCTGTAAAAGCTGTGCTCCAGCAGCAAAATATCCTCATCGGCACCCACCGGATCCATGGGGTGAATGGCCGCGATCTCTGGGTTAGCCTCCAGCATCGCCGCAATCTCCTGCTCTGCCGAAGTAACCCTTGGGTCCTTGCCGCTAAAATCCCAATCCAGCGCTGGCGCGGGGTTACGCACTTCATACCAAAGTGGCGCATAGAAGCGCTGGTCACTGGCCAAAATGCGATGGGTGTATGTCGATCCCGTGCGCTGCAAACCGATAATCACCACCGGTGACAGTACTTTCTCGTCGAGGATTTCTGGGTGCTTGCTAATCCAGGCTTCCATTCTCAGACGGTTAATCAATATATTCAGAATGCGTTGATACTGCCCGAAGCGACCGGCAGCATTGAGCTTGGCTTCTTCGTTTAACGCCTTTACCAACACCGCCATTGGCTCGCGAAATGACTCGTCGCCAAAATCGCGTAAACCGCCCGTTGCCTCGGTGGCTGCTTGTAAAAGCGAATCAACACTGAGATCCACCTGCGGAATTGCCTGCTCTGTCATGGTGCTTTCCTTACTCGTTTCGCGATTGTTATTGTAGTGTGTCGATTTTTACCACGCTGCAGCGCGGGTCGGTGATGTGTGCTGCGCCAATCCAGCGAAAGGCCATGGTGCCCTCACGGTGCCCCGTGGTATCTAACCAATTCGCGCAGCCCGGATCGCGAGCCGCGACGACTATGCGCACGCTGCCATCGTCGCGATACTGCGCGGTATGTTTATTCACATGGATATCGACGTAGCGGTATTCCAGCGACTCCATCCAGTAATTGTTAAGCTGAAAATTCCAGTTGTCACATTCGGGAATATCATCGACCTCGATCACTAGCGCTTCATCGTCTGCCAGGCAGAAATAGCCGTGGTAATAATAGATATTCGGATCGCCACCCAGTTTCTGGCAGTAGGCTTGGTCGGCGGCGGGAAGGCCATTGGGCTGCGCTTTAAAGCCCTCGGCCCAGTCGGCGAACAGGGTAGCGGTGCCCTTGACAAAGGCTGCGGTACTGCGCAGTTTTCGAGCAAATTCTGCAGCATCCAGGGGCGCTGGCTTAACGCCGTTGCGGTCGAGGCGCTCAATAATCAGATCTGCCGCGACTTCGGTTTTCCGGTCAAGAAACGTCTGGCGCACCAGCACCGCCACGGTGTCCTCGGTGATTGCCAACCAATTACCGGGGTGAGGTTTACGGGACAGAATAATGTCGATGCTGCCATCGGCATTCACTTCCAAACCGCCATGGGTATCCAGCGCCGCGACCGAGCGCATATTGCCGTCTTCTTCCTCATAGCCGCCAGCAATCGCGATGAAGCCCAGATACGCGACACTGCCGCGGCTTCCGCGAATTCGATAGTCGTGAGCGCCATTGATCTCGGCACGTTGATAGTAGTTATCCGGGTTGTCCGCACCAATTTTGGCGGTTTCGTGCGAGGGGCGATAAAAGTCGGGGAAGTCCGGATCACTGCACTCGACAAACATATCCAGTGCAATGCGCGTTAAGCGCGTGAGATAGCGCCATCCTTCGGCACGGTGCAGGGCATCTTGCGGGGCTTCAGGACGCAAAATCTGCTGGCCAGCGTCTTTGAGTTGATCGCAGAATTCCGCCCAAAGCTCTCCGCTCATTACCGCATCCATCTCAGCGTTTACCGGGCTACCATTAGCCTTAGCATTATCAGTCATCGTGCTCTCCCATTATTATGGCAGGCACTATGGCGTTAAATGGCAACGGTAGGCATCACCCAGAGGGATGAAAATCAGCCTTCACGAATGCGCTTATACCACTGCGCAGGCTCGGCGATTTCACCATCTTCCTCGCGCAACGCTGGGTACTCCAAGCCATTTTCACGACAAAAGTCGCGCACTTGCGGATGAGCCCATTCAAACAGGGTTTGCCGGTAGGTCTGTTCATCCAGTCGGGGGCGGTCGTACAAACCCTGCTGGTCGCGCTGATACTGCGCCTCCGAAAGGATAATGCCAGCCGCCACCGACACATTGTACGACTGCACCATGCCCATCATCGGAATCGTGATGTGTGCATCGGCCAGGGCGCACGCTTCAGCGCTTACGCCCCGCTTTTCCGCCCCCAGTAATATCGCCGTGGGCCGGGTGTAGTCGGGTTGGCGGTAATCCACCGAGTCTGCGTCAAGATGGGCGGCAAGAACCTGATAACCATCGCCCTGAAGCCCTGTAATCAACGCCGCAATATCGCGGTGGCGGCGCACCGCTACCCAGCTGTGGCTGCCCATCGCCGTGCCGCGGAAAGCCTTGTAGTCCTTATCGTCGATTACTGCGTGCATTTCCGCGATGCCCGCCGCATCGGCGGTGCGTACTATCGCCGATAAATTACGCCCTTTGTGGACATTGTCGGTGATGACCGTCAAATCAGGCTGGCGACGATCCAGCACGGCTCTGAGCCGTTGGTAGCGTTCCGGGGTCATGGTAGATACACGTCAAAAACCGCCATTATACCTGCATATCAATCACGGCCATGGTCAACCGTGAGATACAGATATCACGCTGTTGCTCGTCGCAGATGCGAATATCCCAAACGTGGGTGGTGCGGCCAATATGAATGGGCTTGGCAACCGCCGTTACGCGGCCGCTTACCACTTTGCGCAGATGGTTGGCATTGATATCCAAACCGACACAGGCCTTACCGGGTTCTGCAGCCATCATTGCGGCCATACTCCCCACAGTTTCGGCCAGAACCACGGACGCCCCGCCGTGAAGAATCCCCATTGGCTGGTGGGTTCTGTGGTCCACCGGCATGCTGGCTGTCAACGAGTCTTCTGCAATCGCCTCAATGCGAATATCCAACACCTCGGCAATGGTGTTTTTCATCATCTCATTGGCTTTTTCAACATCACTATTTTGCTTCCACAAGGTCACGTTTTTCTCCTTTTGTACTACATCCAAGCCCTTTTCCTGCGCGTATGCGGAGCTAGTGGCTTTTAAAGTTTTCCCTGTTAACATGTAGGAAAATAAGGTCAAAATCTATCACAAAGGAGGTCAGCCATGAGCGGCATGCCACGATATATTTACGAAGAAGAACATGAAATGTTCCGCAACTCGGTGCGTAAATTTTTGGAAACTGAGGCAGCGCCCTACCACGCCCAGTGGGAAAAAGATGGCCATGTCGACCGTCAGTTGTGGATTAAAGCCGGCGAGCAAGGCTTCCTTAGCCCCACCGTGGCAGAGGAATACGGCGGCGTCGGCGCAGATTTCCGCTACAACGCCATCGTCGACGAAGAAGTGGGCCGCAGTGGCCTGACCGGTATTGGCTGGGGCTTGCACTCTGATATCGCCGTTCCCTACATCATCAGCTACGGCAACGAGGCACAGAAAGAGAAGTATCTGCCGAAGTGCGTGAGCGGCGAAATCATTACCGCCATCGCCATGACAGAGCCCGGTGCCGGCTCCGACCTGCAGGGCATTAAAACCACTGCCGTAAAAGATGGTGACGACTACATTATCAACGGCTCCAAAACCTTCATTACTAACGGTCAGCTCTCTGACCTGGTGATTGTGGTTGCCAAAACCGACCCCAGCGCCGGCGCCAAGGGCGTTAGCTTGTTTTTGGTGGAGTCGGGAACACCCGGGTTTAGCAAAGGTGCAAACCTAGAGAAGGTAGGCATGAAGGCTCAGGACACCTCCGAGCTGTTCTTCCAGGATGTGCGCGTCTCCAAAGACCAGCTCCTTGGCGAAGAAGGCATGGGCTTTGTGTACCTCATGCAGGACCTGCCGCAGGAACGCTTGAGCGTTGCCATTAACGCCGTTGCCAATGCTAAGTCGGTGTTGGAACAAACTGTCGACTACGTAAAAGAGCGCAAAGCTTTCGGCAAAAGTATCGCCACCTTCCAGAATACCCAGTTCAAGCTGGCGGAAATGGATACCGACATTACGGTGGCCGAAGCCTATATGGATCGCTGCCTGGAGCTTCACATCAACAAGCAGTTCGACTCCGTCGCTGCCGCAAAATGCAAGCTGATGGCCACTGACCTGCAATGCAAGGTCATTGATGAGTGCCTGCAATTGCACGGCGGTTACGGTTTCATGTGGGAGTACCCAGTGGCGCGTGCATTTGCTGACTCGCGCGTGCAGCGTATCTATGCGGGCACCAACGAGATTATGAAGCTCATCATCGGTCGCGAGCTCGTTAAATAACAGCCTACCGCTCGGGGCTGCACCAGTGGCCCCGAGCGGTATTTGCCCTTCGCAAGAAGATCACCCACACTTTGACGATGCGCTCGTCAATCACATCACTCCCTCCCCAACTGATTCACGCATTTACCGGCCCCAACTGTGCCGGAAATCCAGCCTGGGTCGTACCCGTTCAGCCAACGGCAGACATTCACGCAACGGCAGCGCAATATCTTGCTCGGCCCGGCGCGACGGCGTGTGCGCTTTTGCTGCCGACTACACACCGCAACAGCTCTATCACGCTTCGCAGCTTCGGCCCTTCTGGGGAAATTCAGCTCTGTGGGCACGCCCTGCTCTGTGCTGCCCACTGGCTGTGGTCACTCGGTAAGCAAGAGCCATTGCATTTCGATCTCCCTGCCTGTCAGCAACGCATTCGCGCCACGCGATTACACGATGAAACGTGCCTGACGCTGCCCAGCAATAATTACCGGCTCTGCAGCCCGCCTGAGGGACTGGCAACGCTGATCGGGCAACGGATATTGCGGTGCGCGCGAAGCACTGCTCTGCCCGGCAGCCTTATCGTCGAGTTGCACAGCGAGTCAGCCGTGCGAGAAGTGCAGCTCAACGCCACAGCACTTATGCAGCTGACAACAGACTGCGTACTGATAACGGCCAGAAGTCATCGACCGGGCATTGATGTCGTCAGCCGCTACTTCACACCCGCATACGGCGCTCTTGAGGACCCTGCCACAGGTTCAGCTCACTGTTTAATTGCCAATTGGTGGCGCGGACGATTGGGCTCGCGCCAACTACGCTGCTGGCAGGCATCGCCACAGGGCGGCTGGCTGCAAGCCCAACATATGGGTAGTTCAACACGCATATGGGGAAAGTGCTCTACACTGTAACCAATGTGTAGCCTTGGCAGGTGACTATTTAGAAAGTGGTTATTTAGCAAGTGGCTAGTTGTAAGTGTTGCGAGTGACTAGTGGCTATTTGGCGAGTAACTAAGTTACCCCTATAACAGAAAGCGACCCCGCGGGAGCAACGAATGCTCGATCACCCTAGGTCGGATCACGGCGACCTTGCAGAACCTACATCGCTTGAGCACCGGTACCAGCGATGCCGCGACGAAACCCTTGCGCTCGTTGCGAGCTTGAGTGATGAAGACTGCCAGTTGCAATCCATGCCCGATGCCAGCCCGGCCAAATGGCATCTGGCACACAGCAGTTGGTTCTTTGAAACCTTTATCCTGCAAGCCCAATTACCGGATTATCAGCCTTTCCACCCGAGTTACGCCGAACTGTTTAATAGCTACTACAACGCGATTGGCAAACAGTTTAGTCGCCCCCATCGCGGCCTGCTGTCGCGGCCTTCACTCGCTGACATTACGCGTTATCGCGCCCACGTTGATCGGCATATCCGTGCACTTATACGCCGTCCTCAGCACGACCCCGGCCCCTTGCTGATCTTGGGCATCCAGCACGAAAAGCAGCACCAGGAATTGCTGCTTATGGACATCAAACATGCCTTTCATCAAAACCCGTTGTACCCGGCCTATCAGCCAATCCCAACCAACACTGCGGCGTCGCAACACACAGCGCTCAGTTGGTCATGTTTTGACGGCGGGCTGGTCTGTATCGGCGACACCGGCAGCGAATTCAGCTTCGACAACGAACGCCCCCAGCACAGAGTTTGGCTTAACCCCTTCGAGCTTGCCAACCGGCCGGTAAGCAACGGTGAATTCGCCGAGTTTATTGCCGATGGGGGCTACCAACGACCAGAGCACTGGTTATCCGATGGTTGGGCGCAACTGCAAGACACCGGGCGAGGTGCACCGCACTACTGGCATCTGCGTGATGGCCAGTGGTGGGAGTTCACCCTGGCAGGCTTACACCCTTTGCAAGCCGCCTCTTCGGCCTGCCACCTGAATTTTTATGAAGCCACCGCCTACGCTCATTGGGCGGGCGCCCGCCTGCCTACCGAGCAGGAATGGGAACATGCCAGTCGCGCCCTTCCAGTAGCAGGACACTTTGCAAACCGAGCCCGCTATCACCCAGAAGCGGCTCAGCACACCCCGTTGGCGCAAATGTTTGGCGATGTCTGGGAATGGACAAACAGCAGTTACCTACCCTACCCGGGGTTCACGCCCTTTGCTGGCGACGCTGGGGAATACAACGGCAAATTTATGTCTGGCCAGTTCGTATTACGCGGGGGCTCCTGCCTCAGCCCCGACGACCATCTTCGCCAGAGTTACCGCAATTTCTTCTACCCACACCAATATTGGCAATGCGCGGGCCTACGACTCGCTCGCGACCTGACATAAACCATAATGACAACAGGAACTGCTATGCCTTCTACACTCGCCAAAGAACGCACGCTGGACGACCAATACCACACCTTTTTACACGACGTTATTCACGGCCTGCGACAAGCTCAGAAGACCCTGCCCTGCAAGTATTTTTACGACGCTCGCGGCTCGCGCCTATTCGAAGAAATTTGCCTGCTTGACGAATATTACCTAACCCGCACCGAATACAGCATCCTGCGCAGTAGCGGTAAGAGTATCGCCGAGGCGCTAAGCACCTACACCGAAATCATTGAGCCTGGCGCCGGCAATTGCCAAAAAGTACAGCTGCTACTCAAACAGCTACCGACTTTACCTTGCTACATTCCACTGGAGATATCCGTCGACGCCTTGGAGCACGCGATCACAACCTTGAAAGAGCGCTTCCCGGCATTGCGGGTTCACCCAGTTGCCGGAGACTTCACCGCCCAGGCCTGCCTCGATGAAGTCAGCACGCTTTGCCAGTCTGGCCGCCGCCTAGTGTTCTTTCCCGGCTCGACCATTGGCAACTTTAACCGCACTGAAGCACTGGGCGTACTTCGCTCACTAAAAGCCCTGGCCGGCCCATCAGGTGCATTGCTGTTAGGCGCCGACCTGATAAAAGATCGACAGCGGCTGCTGGCCGCCTATGACGACAAGCGTGGTGTCACGGCAGAGTTCAACAAGAATATTCTGCGGCGCATTAATCACGATTTGAACGCCAACTTCGATGTTGACGATGGCTTTAAACACCGGGCCATCTTCAACGAAGGACTCAGCCGTATCGAAATGCAGCTGGTTGCCTGCCGAGAGCAAACCGTTAACGTGGCAGGTGAAAAGATGGACTTCCATCGCGGCGAGGTCATCCATACGGAAAATTCGCATAAGTACAGCGAACAAAGTATCGCCGAGTTGGCATCAGCGGCAGATATGGAAATTCACCGGGTCTGGAAAGACCCTCAAGGTGACTTTGGCGTATTCTTACTCGGCCAGAAATAAGCGCACAAGCCCTTGAGACGCTGTGCGCCTTCACTGACAATACCTGCCTCAAAATACCCGGCAGGTTGATCTTGGAAACACCCAGCGACAATTGGCAGTCTCACACTAGCTCGGCTCACTTTACACTGCAGTGGCCCGAGCCACGACCGTGTTTAAGCTCAGCAGTATTGAATGGTGGACTGGTCAGCGCGCGGTCACTTATTAACCTGCGCGTCGAGCGCGACGCCAATGTCCCTTTGCACACCCCGGAGCAAAGTCTTCAGCAAGCTCAGCAGCGCCTTCAACTTCCCGACACCTGTGTCGGTATGATGACCGCAGCCTCAATGGCATCACTGCGCCAATCACACAGCCACATCTATGGTGAAGCGCTTGCCGTTTATGTTAGCTGCGGACTGAGCAACGCGCGCCGCGCTGGCGACCCCTGCGACTGGAAGCCCGCTCAAGCCATGCCTGTCGGCACCATCAACAGCGTTGTCATCGCCGACCTGAGTTTTTCAACGGCGGGCATGGTGGAGCTCCACGGCTTAATCAGCGAAGCCAAAGCTGCCGTCCTACAGGACATGAATATCCGCAGCCCGGTATCAGGGCAAATTGCGACAGGAACCGGCACCGACGCCTGCGCAATAATTAGTGGTAGCGGCGCCCCTGTGCGTTGGCTGGGAAAACATACTGACATTGGCGAGCACATTGCCCGCCAGTATATGGACGCACTGCGCAGCAGTATCGACGCCTTCTATTGCTAGCAATCGTAATTGTTCGCACACGGAACTGCCCGATTACTCGCCGCTACTTGCCTTCGCCGCGCGCTTTGCTATTTTTTTCTCTTCGCGGCGGCGCGCGAAAAAAGCCTGCACCTGCGCGCTCGCCTGCTCAGCCAACACGCCGCCCTGCCACTGAACCCGGTGATTCATTTGCGCCTGATCAAATAACTGCAAATGGCTACTCACCGCCCCTGCCTTAGGCTCACTGGCGCCAAACACCAGTCGCGCCACCCGGCTGTGAATGATCGCGCCCGCGCACATAGCGCAAGGCTCAATGGTGACGTATAGGGTCGCGCCTGGAAGGCGGTAATTTTCAACGTTAGCGGCGGCCTGGCGCAGGGCAATAATCTCCGCATGGGCGCAGGGATCATGCCCGGAAATCGGACTGTTATAGCCCTCACCCAAGACAACGCCGTCGCGCACTACCAACGCGCCAACCGGCACCTCATTGAGTTTTTCCGCACGCTCTGCCAATAACAGGGCTTGTCGCATCCAGTATTCGTCGTCGTGCAAAGCTTCTAACACCCTTTATATTTATCGCGACAACACCGCTACAACCAGCGGCGAACCCGGCGTTTGTAGTCTAAGAATTCACTGCCAAAAATCCCTTCTAAAGCGCGCTCTTCCGGGCGAATTTGGAAATGCTGAATATAGGCAATAAACAGCGGCAGTCCCAACAGGGCCCACAGCGACGACAAAAACACTGCCCACGCCAACAAAAATAACGCAAAGCCAACATACATTGGATTGCGGGTGTAGCGGTAAATACCTGTGTCGACCAGTGCCGAGGCCGATTCAGGCTTCAAGGGATTCACCGTCGTTTTTGCGCGCCGAAATGACATCACCCCACCAAGAGAGAATCCAGCGCCCAGCAAATAACACAGAGCCACCAGACCAAGCCTCGTCGTATTATCAACGGGCATATTCGGCGTCGCCTCAGCGAGCCCCCACATAGCAGTGGCCACCAATAGGGCCACTGCTGGCGGCGGTATTTTATTCTCTAAGCCTTTCACTCAATATCATCCTTCGTGATAGAGATTATGGCGACGTATTCTACCCCGGCAGCGTCTCGAACGCCTGCAACTGTTCTAAATCGGCATCCCAGGACGCGCGGCTACGCGTAAACAAATGGGCATTGGGGCGCTGTTGTAGCGGCTCATCTACGCTTCCCGCTGGTACCACCAACAGCTCCCCCGCAAGCTGCAGTGATGGCAGCGCCGAGCCACAACGACTGCAAAAACTTTTACAATGACGACTCCCCGCTAAGGTGAAGCTCGTTACCAACGCCTCTCCCTGACTCCACGTTAGCTGCCCGCCATGGGAAAACAGATTTGCCGCGTGGGCTGACCCGGTATCCTTTTGGCAATGGCGACAATGGCACAGGAAAAAATGGTCGAATTTTCCCTCGACTGTGTACTGCACTTCGCCACACAGGCACGACCCACTTATCATCACAACACTCCCTTTGTTATGGCGGGGCGGGGGCACATAAATACCGCCGGCCCCAATACTCGGCGCAAGACCGTTCATTTCAAGGCCAATTAGTTCAAGGCCACCCAGTTCAACTTAAGCGCAGCCACTCTTTCAATTGGTCGGCAACGCGAGCGTCACTGAGCATACTCAAATGATCCAGCTGACAAAACACCCGCTGCCGGTCTGCGGCAAAGCCTAGCGTTTTTGCCCCCAGCGGGTGTCTCCCCAAAGCGCTATCGGGGTGCACCAAACCATCACTGCGCTGCAGGTAGCCCGCCGACGACCGAGACAGTGTCCCGGCAATCGCGTAATGGTCAATGCCTGGTGGAAGCATGAGCGGCACCCGATGATCGGCATTGTCCTGATGTTCGTCATACAACTGCCAATCGGCGTCGACAATATTTCCATGGCGCAGGTCTGTAATACCGTCGCTGCGAATGCGGCCCAGCGCAGCAAGCGGCGCAGTATAGGGACTGAATGCCATTGCTCTCTGCAGCCAATAGCCGCCCCGCTCCAACGCAGAGCCGTGGTGAGGTGTACCTATGTACACCACCTTATCCAAAAGCTGTGGCCACCGCTGCGCGTGTTCAAGAGCGCTGTGCATTGCGCTGCGCAGTACTAGGCCGCCCATGCTGAAGCCCACGGCGGTAACCGACTGAACCGGAACAGGCCAGCGCTCGACAAGCCCCTCAAGGTGTTGGGCAAGCTCACGCCCATTTTGTGAAATATGTTTACCGCTGTTGTAACGCACAAACACCGGACTGTAGCCATACTCCTTAGCCAGTACATGTCCGTGGTTGTGCTGCTTCGCTGTCCACTCCAATTCATTCATGCACAGGCCATGGGCCAGCAATAAAATATGGCCACCCGCGGTAAACTCGCTGTCGCTCAGGGCCGCGGCACTGGGGTATATCTCAACGGATCTGCGGCAAGTTTCAAATAATGCGGCGCCAGGGACATCACTTGGCGGCGCGTCCGGCCCCAGCATCACTCTCAGCGTCATTGGGGTCGCTAAGGGGTTGCCACTGCGATGCAGGTGGTCGCCGCATACGCCGTTAAGCGCCGCAATCACTGCCGCTCGATGCGGCCCGGGGGGAAAGTGTCCATCTAAATAATTTGTCAGTGGTGACAACGCCATATCAGTGGTGCTGCGAACCCCGCCGTTAACGCCGCGAATCACTCGATGCACCAACCCCGCAATACCGGGAGCAGGCCCCTCTGGCGCGCGACCAAATGGCAGCGGTGTCGCGCTGATATTACGGTACATCTGCTCTACGATGGTATTCACACCGTCTACGCTATCAAAAGCGAGCCGCGCCGCGCCGTGGAGGACTTTTCCTGTTTTCATTGCCTGCTCTCTTCAGTGGTCACTTGCATGGTTTGCTACGCCACTTTGCTCAATAATTGACCACTGCGACTATACGCCTTGACCGACAAGTGTCAATACATTTGTATATAC